>BNJS01000635.1_pt1 | contig 37150 bp, 72 predicted proteins | sample 8540461 | NCBI WGS metagenome assembly BNJS01 (sample SAMD00202454, study PRJDB9452) | human saliva metagenome | isolation source: human saliva | place: Japan
CACCCGAAGCGCGCGTGTGCGCGACGGACGAATGCGCCGTCAGCTCCTCGCATGGGCCCGAGCATCCGAAGGTCGTCGCCATCCGGCGGTGGACTCGACTACTACTGGGAAAGGATGCATCGCCGCGCCTTGCAACGCGAACTCTTTGCGTGCAGCAACTTACTCGCGCGCGCGTGAGGCGCGGGCTTCCGTCGTGCATCCATGACCGCGGGCGCGGCGATATGCTCGCCATGCTGCGCGCCGGGTGCCAGAGCTGCTGGGCGTCCTCCACTGCTTCTCCGGGCGGTCTTGAAGATGGCGCGCGAACTGTGGAAAGATGGGCTGGTGCATCGGCATCGACGCGCTTCCCGGCCGAGAACGCGGCAGAAGCACTGCCCGCATCGTCCGCGAGGGCTCCGGCAGACAAACTCCGCTCGTCGGACGGACTGCCCCCACCTCGCTCCCGTCCCCGACGCGGCAAGCGCAACGAGCCCGCCACGTCACGCATATCGCCGCCCACGAGATCGCCCGAAGATCCGCGTAGGACCATCGAGGACGTCGCACGCTATACGACAGAGAGCGCTGCGCTCTATCCGAAAGCTGCGGGATGGCGCATAATTATCTCTCACGAGGAAACGTATCGCATGCGCTTCCTCGTATCCTCTCAACTCATGAATGATGTCCGTATGAGCGGGATAGTCGCCCGCAGACGAGTCCGCCGGAGCAAAGCCTACGGCTCCGCTAAAGGTGCCACGCGCTCCCAGTCAGGACGCGTTGCCCTAGCATATCTGTGAGAATCGACTTCATTCTCTGCTGAATCTGATACTCGCCAGAAATACGGGCACGAATGTCCCCCGCTCTCCGACGGACGCCGAAAAATCTGTGACAATGCCTGAATACTGCGCTTCCGGCGCTGTGATAATTCGATGTAGTTTGTGCCGTCCTTCAGCACGATTTTCATGTGCGCCTTCACGGAGATTTTATCATCCGACCTCGACATTCGCGAAGCGTCGCCTGCGGGAGCAGTTTTGTCTTTTGCGCGGAGCTGACGGAAGCGCCAATATTTCTTCTGTGCCTTGAATGCCGGATCGTAGATCGCGGGATGACGCCACTCCGTCGTATGCGTACCGACCGTCAGGATGTGACGGAAATCGAGCCATACCGCGAGCTGCCCACGATCCGCTCCCGCTTCTTCGGGTGCGGCAAGCACGGCGCGCACAACCTCCCCGTCAGACCCTTACGGTGAAGCGCACCCCTCGATGCGCCCCGGAAGATGCGTGAAATACTTGGGCGCAGCTCCGGAATCACGTGACCGATATGGGAATACCCGATGAAGATCGGCTGATTCTCCACTGGCGAATCTCCGCTTTCGCAGGAATGCCCGGCACATGCGCCACCGCCTGTCCGTCGCAGTAGGACGTGCCGCCACGCCGCTTATCGAGACGAGATTGGCATGGTCCGCCACGCGCCGACTCTTGCCGCACCGCCCTGCCACTGATACTCGGTCGTCGTAGCACGTTCCCCATTTGAGATTGCCGCTACGATCAGCGACCATGCGCAACGTATACGCCGCGCCCATCCGACGGAAATACCGCATCATCAAGGGGTTGTGCCCCATCTCATCTTCGTTGGCGAGTCGGTCGACGGCAGCCCCTAACTCATGCAGTAAATCCTGTGGAGCGACAAGTCCCGGCGACGGCGGAATCTCGATATAGTCTCCATAGGATTCCAAGTGTACTTCGCGCTGCCCGTCGATCTCCACAACTTTGGGCGATCCTTGCAGCAGCGCATAGTGTCCGCTCCCGGACTTATCCAATACGCGCGGGATCACGCGAATGCTGCCCTCGACGCAGATCTCCTCAGGCAGCTGATCCGCAATACTGACCTGATAGGTGCCGCCCCGACGGAAGGCATGACAGAAGCTCAAAAAGCCGCCGCTCGCGTGCACGGAAGAAGCTGCTCTGCGTAGCTGCAATGCGCTGATCGACGTAAAGGGGAACGGTCGTATAGATCTCACGGTCGAGATTGTTGACCGCCTCGATGGTCGCATAGATACAGTCTGCCTTATCCGCCTGCAGCGGAGCAATGTGCATGTGGGAGAAGGAGGTTCGCTTCGGCTCAAGACAAAGAGTCTCTTCCTGCACCCCCGCCGCATTCAATGCGGTGCACGCCCGGCGTCCGCGCCTGATAGACGGCAGACACCGCCTGCCGCTCCCCGGGTTCAAGGGCACGATGCGGCTCTGACGAGGCTCACCGAAGAGATTCAGCTTTTTGCAGCCGTTGTCCGAGTTCCATGACGATAGCAGCAAGCACCGTCCCGACATTTGATACATCCGCCTGAATCTCGATATGACCGTTGTTGTCGAGGCGGCGCAGATGAATGTTCTCAAAGGCGAGCTGCGGCTCACCGTGCTCCATGCGAACGAGTATCGACAGAATCCGCGTACCGTCGGAACGAAATCCAGAAAAGCGATAGTCCAGCGCATCCGCCGAGATGTCCAAAAATGCCATAGTTGTTCCTGCCCATGGCGACCACCTCAGGAACTCCTCGAGGGCGGCGCTCCGGCAGCCCCTTGTCGCAGCCCTCAGCCGGATTCTGCAGACTGCCCTGCATGACGTGAGACCGTTCGCGCCCCAATCTCCGGATTGACCGACACCGCCTTGACATAGCGGTGGAGATGCCCGCCCACGACGGATCGACGCGGCACTTTTTCGGCAAGGGGACAATGTGGCGGTTGTTGAACACATCCGTATAGGGATGGTGCATCATGAGGATGCGCCACTGCGCTGCCTGCGCCGCTGCACTCATCAGATCAGACTCCACCCATGCGAGCGCCTCCTGTATGCGTTGCCGGTTTTCTGCATCCAACGTACAGCCAGCATTCTCCGCATTCATCTCAAAGAGTCCCCACGGGGTGCTGTCCACCATGACAATATGCGCAATGCCGTGGTCCATGGAAAGCTGGTGCCCATCCGGCACCAGCGTTCAGAGCTGCCTGCGGCTCCGTAAACAGCGTCTCAAAAACGGACCATCATCGTGATTGCCCCGTGCGTAGAACACAGGGGTGAAGCGAGCACCAGCGAATCCGCTGGAACCAATTCTCCTCGTACTGTTCATGCTGATACCCCGTTCCGAAGGAAATATCGCCGCCATGCGGGATAAAGTCTGGGCGTTCCTCCTTTGCCATCACAGTAAACGCCTCGTGAGGACGAAAAATCTGCGTATCAGAGATGGTTAGGAGATGCAGTTGTTCCGGCTCCGTGCGGGGTTCGAAACGAAGCTGTAACTAGCGGCCGTGTACCAACACAGATGGAGTACCTGTACTCGGTATCTGCAGCGCCCGTCAAGCGTGCACGACAAAGAAAACACCCCTCCCATCCTCCTTGCTCACGGAAAGGTCGCTGTCTGCGGACGACTGCAATCTGTGAGGTGTTTCTGTCCCATAGTGGAGCGACAGCTTCTTCCTCACGGAGCTCCCATGCAATCGTAATTTCGTGTGCGGTGGGGCTGAGCAGATAGGGTCGTTGCGAAGCAAATCCTTTTTCCATGGTTTCCCCTCTTTTCAGGAAGTAACTATTAGCACATTATCTCCAAAAATAAAAATAAGTCGAAAAAGCTGGATTTTTATATTATTTTACAGATATAATATAAATATGGAGAGTTTCATCGTAAGGTCATTATTATTATTTAGCTTCCTTTCTGAATTTATTATACAAAGATGCGCACGGCGCAATCTATAGTTTTTTGTCCCGTTGCAAAGAAAAGCTTCTCTATCTTGCTTTTTCCGCATTCTTTTGAAACGTATTTTCAGAAGGGGTTTTCGTATGTCCTCCTACTTCTTTGGTGCGCCAGATGAATCCTCATTCGAGGCTGGCAATGCGCCCTATCTGGAATCTGTCAAAAACGAGTCTTCGACACCAATCATTCTGATATGCAGAACATACATTATGGCATCGTCGAAATCGTCCTCATCGAAAAAGGGATATGCAGCCTCGTCACACAGAACAATCATGTCCACTCTCTCCGCAAGGGAAGCCTCGTTGTTATCGGAGGCGGAATCTTCCCACGATTTTCGAGACGGTGAAAACATCTGCGAGCACTCATGCTCCACATTAGGGATGTGCATCTGCGCGGACTTCCTGCTGCACAAAGTCTCAAACGAAAAATATCCGATCCCCATTGCGATCAACGCTGCAGCATCCAAGGGGATCCTCATTGCCTGATGCAGAGCATCAAACTGCTTGCTGGGCAGGAACTTGACCATCGCTCGGAGGCGGGTGCAAGTCTCGCACGGGCGCTGATCATCATGCTTCTCTCCCTAATTGAGGAGCGTGCACAGCTGTCTGCCGAAAAATCCTTACAGGGCATCAGCGTTCGCATCAAGGAGTACATCGATGCATACCTCGAGTCTGAGCTTCCAGAAATTGCCGCCGCCCCCATATCAACCCCTACTATCTCTCCCGATACGTTCAAGGATCTGACCGGCTCCTCTCCCATGTCGTACATCATCCGACGCCGCATCGATGAAGCGCAAAGTCTTCTTCTGACAACGAATCTAACCATCACTGCCATTGCCATGGAATGTGGCTATAACAACCCCAACTACTTCCAATCCGTCTTCAAGAACATTGTTGGTATGACCCCTGGAAAATATCGCAAGATGTGGAAACAGGATCTAGTGAAGATAAGATACACAGCAAAAACGCCCCTGCCGTTTGGCGGGAGCGTTTTTGCGGGTTCATCTTTATGAGAAATCAGTATTTACTCAGAAGTTCCACGTAAGGCTTGCATAGGCCTTACTTGCATCCTTTATCGGTAGAAATATCCTTCCACGGAAGTATAGCCGACCTTACTGGATACGTTCTTGAGCGGTGCGTATGTAAAGCCAATCTCAACGCCCTTCTGCCCTCTGCCAACCCCCTTATAGGCAGGCTTGAGCGCGACATTCGCACCGAGGTGACGGTAGCCAGGAACAGCCCCACGAACCGGGCTTTGATTTCTTCGCCCCCTGTAGGCAAGCGCAATGTTTCCGCCTTATCGTAGATATCGGCTTCGAATTCTCAGCATAAGCACCGTTGATGCTGATATTCTTATCGAAGGCATAGCTCCGCCAACGGTCCAGATATTTGCATTGTCCGTTGGGCCAGATTTTGAATAGCCCGCGATATCCTTGAAAACCAAACTGCTGTTGAGATGGTGATAGTCTCGCACCTGCAGTCAGCTTTCCTGTCGTATAAAGGAGTTCAAGCCCTGATAGTTCGCCGCTACATCATAGTTCACAGCACTGCAAATTGGAGAACTCCGTCATACGACCTGCAACCGCCTTTAACACGGAGGACATTGCCAAAACCGTGCAACCACACCGGAAACGTTCGTCTTCAAGAGCATACCGTCATCGACATCAGAGTAGGCCTGCATCTGACCCAGGTTCAGCTCAAGCTTTCCGTATTTCCCGATGGCATGTGCCTGATCAACTTTGAAGGTATCGCTGCCAGCCTTTTCAGCTGCATCTTTTTCATCGAGCTTTCACCTCGTGATACGAGCTGTCACTGTCCAGTTCTTGCTGATCTCGCCGTCGGGTATACACGGAAACGAATCTTATCGCTCGCCTTCTTCGCCCGATCATCATGGCGTTCGTTCGAGTAGATATAGGCAGATAGCCCGTCCACTTCACCATATCCGCATTGCGCTCGAGGTTTCGACACGCGTACGCCGAGGTTGTTCAGCTCATCCGCAAACTCTGCCGCAAGGCGATCGGCAAAGTGCACGATCCGTTGTAGAAATATTATCCTTTGCCATCGCGCGTGCAACCATCTGTGCCATCTCATGGCGTGTGATATTGCGCTCACCACGGTACGTTCCGTCACCATATCCTCAACGACACCATCCGCTGCCAACTGGGTCACGGCATCGTATGCCCAATGATCGCGAGGAACATCGGAAAACGGATTTGCTGCTGCAAACGTTGTCGATGCGGCTCCTATCGTTGCCGCCGCCACGAGCGCTGCCACAAACGTCTTCTTCATAAAAAGTACTTTTCTGCGGAAATTCCGCTTTCAGTTTTAGTAGCTGACGACGGGTGCCTCGGAAGCCGTCATTCTTGCACGCCCTCCGCATCTCATTCATGTATAGGAGGGCAGTACAGTGCTGTTTCCGAGACATTCCCGTCTCACTCATTTGTGGTTCTTCAGCCACACACTCCACGGCGTTGCATAGTTATTGGCATGGTTCTGCTGAACGTACTCGTAGAACTTCGCCACCATGCGCGCTTTGACGTGATAGTAGTCATCCTTCCAGTTCTTGGTCGGATGGGGCATAGACGGATCATAGGCAATGTACAGAGCCGCCCAAGAGGTACTGACGATGGAGAATATCCTTCAGCGAGACAGAGGGTTCTCATCATGTCGTACATCACCATGAAGCTTGTCGTACGCCCTGCTGCCCGCCTGGCAGTGGAAGTGCATCCAACTGTTGGAAGGAACCTTCTTCACGAAATCACGAATGCATCGATCGTCTCCGGCTTTGCCCCACGTGTGATCGGTAACGGCAAAGCGCATAATGGAGACCCGCACCCTCGACCAGTTCACGCTCGGTCATCGCGCCGTCGATGCGAACAGTCTTCGGATCAATCGGCATTTTATCTTTTGTCCAGTTCCGCAAGGATGAGGCTCTGACCTTGCCGCGTGAATGCGCGCATTCTCATCGCGGATGACTTCATCCTGTGTCTTATTGAGGTTACCCCAGTTGCGGTCACCGTACCAGCTGACCGCCATATCGTTCATAAAGCCAGCGACTCCTGACGCAGATCGACGATGTAGATATCACCCGTTGCCTTGGCACGCAGAGCCGGCAGCATTGCATGGAAGGAGGGAACGGAGAACTCTGCACTCGCGGAGATCAGAGTTGTTGAGTCCCTGCACGCGAGGGAACATAGTTCGGGTCGACACCGACCTTCTTATATCGTCCATCTGTTTGAAGGCGAGAATCTGCCATGCGGGAGTTAGCGCGGGAGAGCCTTTCGTATCCCAGCAGGGCATCAATTCTCCAAATATGACCGCTATAGTCGGGCTCCCACGTCTCGACCTTGTTCTTTCCTTCGCCCACTCGCTGTAGCGGGACATCGAGGTTCGGATTTTTCCTTTACATAGTCATAGACAGTGACGTACGAACTGATAGCGCTCGATATACGCCTTGCGTCCGTAATTCTTCTTCTTGTCTGAATATCACTTAGATCGACAATGCCAATGAGCTTCTGACGCTGAATAATATCATTAAAGCTGACCTTTGATGCGTTCTTCAGGATGTCGTGCATAACCAGCGAAGATCGTCGTACGCCCCCATGCCGGCATAGCAGTGATAATGGAGCCAAGCATCTTTCGGCAGCTGTTTGTAAAACTCGACAAAGCGATCCACATCCGGATCATCGGGACGGAAATGATCCATCAGCGCGAGACGGAAATACTTCGCACCATGTGCACGAACGACCTCTTCCTCCGAGCGAACCTGCTTATGCGGGAGCGTGATCGGCGTCAAGATGATATTCTTCGAATCATCATAGCGGAAGATGCTGATCTCCGGTTCGTTGCGAAGGCTGGCGAGTTGCTCCTGCTCGAGCGGCGGGATGATCTCCTCCGGGCGTCCATCGTTGCCCCAGTCATGGTTCGCAAACCAGGAAATCGCCGTGCCGTCAAGATAACCATGGGACTCACCGCGCAGATCAATGTCATAGAACTGCTCAGGCTTCACGGGAACAGTTTTCAAAAATCGCCTCAAGTTCCTTCTCGGAGAAGCAACTCGAAGCCGACGCATTCATCGTCGCCATGCCTTCACGGCTGGGAATAATGCCTGTCTTCGTCACTCCCTTGTAGTCATCTTTGCCCATACGGAAGTTACGCGGCAACTGTAGCCACATCTGCGCGATCAATCTTGAGCGACAATATGGGCGGATCGGCGACTGGTTCCGCAGGTTTAACTTCCTCAGCCGCTACAGTCACGCTCTGCACAATGAAGAACGCGAACAAGATTGCTGACAGAAGCCACTGTCTGTACTCTCGCATTGGAATACCTCCCCTGTCTTAATTGGTAAAAAGCTCCCTACTCATCGGACGTTCCACCTCGCAGAACCGTCCGACAGTGTGATCGAGGAAGCACTGATACTTTCAGCCGCGCCATCTTGACGCATCTTTTTGCCCGCTCTTCGTCGGCAAATCCTCCACATAGCCCTTGCTATGTGTCCGGTTTGCCTCCTTGTTCCGGACGAAAGATCTACGCCAATCTGACGGACTTCATTTTATCAGCGATTCCTTGATTTTTAGAATTCGTAGCCCTTTTCTTTGACCCACTGGGTATAGCTCTTTGCCAGCGTTGGGTTTTCCTTTGCATACTCGTAGATATGCTGCGTGAAGAGAGCTCTCTTGAGGGTAGTTCATCTTCTTGTACTCATCCGTACCCTTCTGCGCCTTCTCTGCGGACTTACGCATATCCTGTCCGCCGAGAAGGACTTCACGAGTCATGATGTCGTCATAACTGGAGTTTATTGGCATTCTTGATCATGTCCATGAAGGTGAGGAACATGGTCGTACGACCGATGCCCGCCTCACAGTGTACGTGAATCCATGCCGTTTTGGGCAGCTTCTTGTAGATCGCCAAGAAGTCATCCACGTTCTGCGGGGTCGGCGCAGAATAGTCCATGATCGGGACGCGGTAGTATTTCACGCCCTGCGATTTCAGGAATTCGCCTTCCGTCTGGACGGAGTTCACCTTTTCTTGAACTTGATTTTTCAATATCCTTATCTGACTTGAGCGTTGCAATGTCCATCGTCCCATTCATCAGCGCGGTCTGGAGCATTGATTTTTCGCGGCGGTCAACCTCCTGCGCAGACTGCCCCTTGTTGAAGGTCTTGTAACGCGAATACCAGCTCACACCGTTATCGTTGATATAGCCATGCGACTCGGCACGCAGGTCAATCACAACGAGATCTTTCTTCGGCACATGCTTCCAACATCTCCAAGAACTCATTCTTAGAGAAGAAGTTGCTGCCAGACATACGCAGTTCGTTCAGACCCTCGCGGCTCGGATACACACCGCTCTCGACTTTTTGTGTAGTCGTCTGTGCCGTGCGGAAATTTGCCGGAAGCTGCATCGCATCGTGCCGATCATACTTCAAAAACCTGAACGCCAGGAACCGGCTCGGCTGCAAAATACGGGAGCTGATACGAACATGGATGATGCAACGAGCGCCCCTGCCAACCCTTTGAGTACTCTTCGCGTTTTCCGCCATTACCACCTTTCATTTCAATCAACCTATGATAAATCTGTTGATGCCGCTCATCGGAGTATCTCTACACTCTCCTTTCCGTTGGGAATCTGAAGCAGCATCCAAATCATCACCCATGAATTATATCCGTGTATTCGGGGTAGTCGCGCAGACGATCCACGGGTGGGAAATCCGCAGCACCGGTAAACGTCCCGCGCTCCCACTGGGCACGCGTCGACCAGACGAGGTTTGCACGCAGCGTACCATACGCAGCAGAGACTTCGTAAGAACAAAGTTCGGGGACAAAGGTGCCCGCCGCGCCGACCTCTCCCTGCAGTTTCGTCTCGATGCGCAGATACTGTGCAGGAGCAAGCTCCCGTAAGATCAACGGAATTTCTCCCGTCCTGCAGGGCAATTTCTTTCGGTCCTGATGGAAACCCCATCGTCCGAGACCTCGACGACGCTGCGAAGTGCCGTATGCGCAAGGATGTACCTCCGCCTCGAATGTCTGGAACGTCCAGCGGATCTTTTTCTGCGAGGTATGCAGGTGCATAGACGGCAGGATGACGCCATTCCGTCGTATGCGTGCCCGTACTCTCGATTCGGCGGAAGTCGAGCCATACACCAAGCGCGTCACTGCGCGGTCCCAGTGCATCGGATTCATAGACGGCACGCATCTCCTCTTCCGTCAGTCCTTCCGTATAGAAGCGCACCTGTGCCACGTTTGCAGGCAAATGCGTGAAGTACTTCGGTTTCCCGAGTTCGGGGATCACGTGACCGATATAGGGAGTAACCGACAAAGATCGGCTGATCCACCCACTGGCGAAGTTCGCTCGATGGGTCAATTCCCTCCGATGCAGCCTCGCTGCTCGCCGTCGATAAAGAGGCTCCGCCGCGTGCTTTATCAAAGGTCATGGCATACTGATGCCATACATCGACTTCTGCCGAGCCGCCCTGCCAGAAGTATTCTTCAACGCCGTGACAAATGCCCCATTTGATGGCACCGTTGCGCTCGACTGCCATGCGCAGTGCGTAGCCTGCCCCCCAGCCGATGGACTTGCCACGGATCATGAGGGGGCTGTGCCCCATCTCGTCCGCGCGCGCAAAACGATACATATTTTGCCGTCACTATGCCCGTGAGACCATGCGGTGTCGCGAGATCTGCACGCGGCAGAATCTCGATGTAATCGCCGTACTCCGCCAGTTCCACTTCCATCCGGCCGTTCTTTTCAAAGACCTTCGGCGTTCCATGAAGCAGTACCAGTATGGCCCTTTCCAGACTTGTCGCGGATGCGCGGAACGATGCGAACGGCGCCTTCGATGGTCACTTCCTTCGGTGGAGATCGGCGATGCCGACCCTGATAGCTGCCGGCGCGCTCAAAGCGATGACAGAAGGTCACGGGCGCCGTTCATGCGCGGCAAAGCTGAAGTGCTGAAACGCTGCGGCTGCACCGTCCACCATAAGGGGAATCTCGATATCCACCGCCCGATCCAGATGATTCGTCACCTCAGCACGTGCAAAGGGCAGTCAACATTCTCTCGGGTGCCAATGCGCAGGAAGAGATGTTCGTGAAAGCGCCTCCGGCATCCGCGTCTCAGGGTGTGTGTCACCCTGCTACGCAGATCCCGTGTGCGCCAACACCTTCCGCACGATAGTGCGGCAAACGCTCGCGTCTCCCCGGATTCAGCAGAATGACCTGTGTATCTGACCCTTTGCCAAACAGGTTGAGGAGGTGCTCCTCACCGTTATCAACGAGCAGCAAAAGCGACTGACGCAACACTCGGTTCCGGCATTCTCTGCCACGCCGCATACTTCGATTTGCCCATCCGCATCAATGGTCTGCACCGTGACATTCGGAAGCAAATACGAGGAACATCCTTCGTCATGTGGACGGCATCAATCTCCTTTTCCGTACCGTCCGCTAAAAACCCGCAGAGGCGATAGTCTATCGCATCTGCCGTAATATCAAGCACGCCATAGTTGTTGTTTCCCGTCGCCGCCGCTTCCGGAAACTCGGTCAGCAGACGGTGTGTGCCGTCTGCCCTCTCGTAGTCCGCTGCGGGATCCTGTGCACTGCCCTGGCAGATATACATCGTACGCGCGCCAATATTCGGCTGTGCGGAAATCGCTTTGATATAGTAGTGCAGATGTCCACCGAGGACGAGATCGACGCCGCAACGTTCCGCAACTGGTATAAGATAGCGGTTGCTGAACGCGTCCGTATAAAGGGTGGTGTGCGACGAGAATCCGCCATGCCGCCCGCCGTGCCGCCTCTCCCATGAGATCTTCTTCTGCCCACGCAAGAATTGCCTCAATCCGCGCACGCAGACGGGCATCTGCCGCGATGCCGGCATTGACTCCATTCATCTCAAGCAGTGCCCACGGATTGCTGTCCACGAACGTAAAATGGGCCATTCCATCGTCAAAGGAGAACGCTTCGCCGCTCTTCATGCCCGACAACCCCTTCATCTGCGGTTTGCCGATAAACGCATCGAAGAATGGTCCGTCATCGTGATTTCCGTGTGCATAAATTACAGGCAGTCGAGCGAGGAGTTCCGGGATTTTTCGAAACCAATTGTCCGGATACTGATCATGCTGATAGCCCGTACCAGAGGAGATATCTCCTGTGCAGGAGGAAGTCCGGTTGAATGCGCTCTGTTGCACGCTGAAATGCTTCTGCTGCGTGAAACAAATGAGGTCTGACAGAGTCATGAGATGAAGCTTTTTCCGGTTGTTCTGTCCGGTGTTTGAAACGACGCCGAGGCACGAGCTCATCGCCGGTATAGATTTCAGCGGTATTCCGTCCCGGCAAGAGATCCGCGAAGTCCGCTGTACAGATCAAGGCACCTTCAGGATGCTCCGGACAGGAGAGCTCACGGTTCTCCATCGCCTCCTGCCGGCACACACGTCCATCCGGCGCAGTACATACAACGCGGAAGCAACCGGACGCCGCCGTCTCCCACGCGACAGTCATCTGCCGCGGGCCGAGACAGCAGGTATGGGCCATTGCAAATTCTTCCGCTCGTCGCGGCTTACACCTTCCTCTTCTTCCTTGACTTTCTTCGCCCACAGGTCGGGACGATGAGGAGCGTCATGAGTGCAACGCTGCTGATCCAGAACGCCATGATCGTCTCAAAATGATAGGTGGTCACACCGTCCACAACGACCTTCGCATGATCCATGAGAAACCCGTTGACGATATCCTGCGCCGCCGCACCGCCGTATGCCAGCAGACCGATGACACCCATCGCCGCGCCCGTCGCCTTGCGCGGGCAGAGGTCAACCGCGAGCAGGCCTCCGACGAAGCGAGAGGATAACGCCCAGACCGAAACCGAAGATGGAAATAAATGCCGTTGTGAGTGCGAGCGATCCCGCAGAACGAAGCAAATGCCAACGATGCCGACAGCATAACAATACCAAAAGAAAAATCGTAGTGACGGAGTGACGTGATTTGAACACCTTGTCGGAGATCATGCCTGAGAAAGAACGAGCCGACACCGCCGAGAATCGGAGACAGATGCCATGATGCTGCCCGCCGTCACAAGATCCAGCCCCTTTGCCTCCTGCAGGAAGATCACGCCCCAGCTGCTGATGGAGTAACGCGAGATGCCAGGGCAGATTGCGGCAACCGTGAGCAACCAGACGTATGGATTGCGAAGAACCATGAGCTGGGCTTCCTTCGTGGAAACCGTCTGCTCCTTCTTCTCGCGCAACCTCGCCCCTCAAACTCGTTGGCAGAGGGGAGACCGTATGTCTCGGGCGGTCGCGCATGAAACGGTATATGATGAAGGCGAGTACGATACAGGCAACGCCGGAGGAAGAATGCCGCGTGCCAGCCGAACGCGACAATGATCATCGCCGTGCCGAGATAGGTAGCGCCCTCTACCGATGTAGTGCGCGATACTGAAAACGCCGTAGTAGGTCGCAAGCTGACTCTTTTGAGAACCACTGGGCAGGGACACACACGGTGCCGATCCCATGCTCTGAACACGCCGTTGACGCCCCACAGGACAAGGGAACACCCAGTAGGCATCACTGAAGCCAAGGATGACGTTGACGATTGCGGCACCAAGAAGTCCAATGGGAACAATTTTCTTGATGTTACAGTGGTCGGCAATAAATCCATTCGCACATTTTCCGATGGCGATGGCGACCATCATCGCCGCGCCCATCGCACCGAGTTCGGTCGGGTAAAGCCCGCCTCGATCATCGGCTTTTTCGCAACGCCCTAGCGTCATGCGCATCACATAGTCATACCGTAGCCGAGGATCATTGCCGTAACGGCCTGCACGCGTGCAGAATGATACATCTTCTTGACGGTATTCGGATCCTCAATACGGGGTTTGTCCGGATTCGTCAGAAACCATTTGAGCATTTTCAGCACCTTCCTTTGCTGCTCCTAAAAACACGGCAGATCGAAGTTGTTCGCCTCCTCTGTCAAATAATAAGAAATCAGAACCAAGGTATTGATTACGAGATCATTATACCAAGGTTCTGATTTCTTATTCTCTGAATTTTTGTTTTCATGCGAATTGCAAACTCAAATTTGTTGCTTTTTGTTTCTCTAAAATTGGCGTGTGGTGAGATAACCCCACCGAATAGCACGCAGCGCCAAAAATCTGAAGCGTACCGATTACCTCGGCAGAAGAGAAGTACTCCGCCGATCATGCCGACAACCGGGTGACATTTTTGAAAAATGGAGGTAACGGAAGGTCCGACGCAGCGTACGCCGAGATTCCAAAGAGCATTGCCATGACGCCGCCAAAGGCAACCGTGTAGAGGAAGGCGGCAAGGAGGGGCAAAGGCAGGGCAGACGGATGAAAAATCGTCAGTGAGGATACCGTAGGATGGTCGCCAATGCACCGAATGCGCCTGCCCACCCCGTGCACAGTGCAGCGGAGATATGACGCATAACGCGCACAGCGAGGATCGAGTACACCGTCCACGCAACTTGTGCAAGAAGAAAGAGGATATCGCCGTAATTGAACGAAAATCCAACGAGCACCTGCCGCGAACCATGGCTTACGACGGCGAGCGCCCCTAGGAAGGAAACCGCTATGCCGAACCACGCGATGATATTCAGGCGCTCACGCAGACAAACAGCAGCAAAGAACGCAGTGATCGCAGGCGATGCGGCAGCAATCAGCGTGCAGTTGGTCACCGTTGAGTACTGAAGCCCGTGGGCTGCACACAGCCGTTCATCAGGATGCCGGTCATTCCCATTGCGCGAGCGCCGGCACGGTATGACGCGGCGCGGCAGGAGGGTGTCTCACCGCGCGCACGGCGATCACGAGGAGTGCAGCAGAGATGAAGATATACCGCATGGCGGAAATGGTCTGGGCGACCATTCTGCAACGAGCCACTTGATGCACGGCGGTTGAATACCCGAGATCACCGCCGTGAGGGCGAGCAGGAGATACATTCTGCGCTTTGCCGCTGTGTCTTCCATCGATGCGACCTCCCCTATCCTGTTGTATGATGTCCCACGCAAACACCTCGTTACGCAATCCCCGTCAGGGAGGAACAGCCCGAGGCAGATAAAGACGACGGCGGACTTCAGCAGGGTGAGAACGATGACATCATAATAGGACTCCTTGTGCGTCAGCCCGCACACGGCCATGAGTGTGACGAGTGCGCCCGACTGCGGCCCCGTATCGATGCACTCCGAGGCGAGACAGATGATGCGGTGGAGAACATCGGCGCTGATGCCGACCTGTCTGCCCACGCGAGCCATTCCCGAGCCGAGCATACCAAGGGCAATGGTCGACTACCGCCCGAGGACGATCCCGTGACGCCCGTCATGATGTTCGTGGTGATGCGCGCTCATCAGGAGGCTGTCGCCGACGGAGAATCCGAGCAGTGCCTCTTGATGATGGCAAAGGCGGGCAGCGCGGCAATGACGCAGCCGTATGCGTAGCCGGAGGCGACGTTGAGGACGGCAGTGGTCGAACCGACTGCTCCCGTGTTGACAGGATTTCGATAGCCTCTTTGAGGCCGCGAGACGCTTGCGTCCGATGACGGCGGCGGCGACGGTCGAGAGGAGAGGCGACATTGATCGACCAGATGGCCTGTACCTTGTCGACGCTGCTCGCCATCAGACTGAGTTTCATCGGGAGCAGACTCTCTAGACTATCTGCTGCCCGCGCACGCCCACGCCCAATGAAACGGGTTGCTGATGACGAGGTTGAGGACGATGACCATGACGAGCGGGAGCGCGGAAAGACGCCAGTCGGGCAGAGCCTCCGTCGATTCCTCCGGCTCGTTGAGGAGCATGATGTCCGCATAGCCCCTCGCCCTTGGCGTTGAGCGTCCGCTGCCGATAGCCGATCCACCCCCACGCGATGAGGAAGTAGAGGACGGCGCCGACGATGCCGAGTACCGGTCCCGACCACGTGGTTGTGCCGAAGAAGGAAGTCGGGATGATGTTCTGGATCTGCGGCGTGCCGGGGATGGCGACCATGCTGTAGGTAAAAATGCCCATCCAGAGCAGTCCCGGCGAAAGCTTTTTCGGAATATCCGCCTGCCGGAAGAGGATTGCCGCGAACGGATACATAACGAAGGCAACCACGAAGACGGAAAGCCCGCCGTAGGTGAGGACGCCGCAGCCGATAAGGACGGCAAGAACCGCCTTGTCCTGCCCGAGCGTCTTCACGATCTTATCCGCGACAGCGGCGGCAAGACCGCCCTGCTCCATGATCTTTGCAAAGACTGCACCGAGGAGAAAAACGGGATAGTAGGTCTTGATGTACTCTGCCGCCTTGGTCATGTAGATCTCGCTGTAGACCGGCATGAGAATGTCCGCTGCCGAGGGCGGCGACGACGGCGAAGATCGGTGCGATGAAGATGATGGAGTAGCCGCGGTAGGAAAGCACCATGAGCAGGATGAGACTGATGAAGATCATGGAGAGTTCCATGCCATTCTCCCCTTTCATTCGTTCATAAAGAAGCTGCTGCAAGCCTCTGCAGCAGCCCTGATGTCGATCGGCAGTACCGGCGTATGTCAGATAGTGCCTTTTTCCTGATGTACTTGCGTGCCTTAATGGCGTGCCTCAAGCGGATTCGCCTTCGCAGGATCCTGCTCTGCTTCGACAATATACCATCCGTCATCGTTCGGACGCATTGACAATGTCAAAGACAGGGGCAAAATCCACGTCGCCATCCCCAGGACAGTGAACATTCCGGCACGCACACCATCCAGGAAGCTCATTTTTCCGCCTTGACCTTCTTCAGAATGTCGGTACGAACATCCTGAGATGAATGTGACGGATACGCGGCAGATACTTTTTTTCAGAATGGCAATGTGATCCTCACCGGAACAGACAAGATGTCCCGTGTCATAAAGCAGCCACACGAGCGTCGGATCCGTCATCTCCATCAGGCGATCGATTTCCTGTCGTCCTGAACCCCCGTCACCCATGTGATGATGATAGGTCATCGTAAGACCAATCTTCTGGCAACTGCACCGAGTTTGTTCAGTCCCTCGGCGAGCAGCTTCCACTGCTCCTCCGTATTGTAGGGTTTTCCGTCGAACACAGGGACATCCCAATTTCCCCTGCACGCTGTTGCCCTGCTCTGCAACATTGCAGAACTCTGCGCCCATCGTCTTCAGGAACTCGCGGTGTGCAATGAAGTCCTTCTCTACCTGTTCATACGGCTGCGTGAGGAGGAAGGAACTGAACCATGCGCTGGCAATGCCTCGCTGCCGCGCAGGTCAAGAGCCTTCTTCAACACGGTCGTATCCTTCGGATACTTTCCTCCGACCTCACAGCCCGTGAATCCGGCGAGTGCCATCTCGCTGACACACTGCTCAAAGGTGTTTTCCTTGCCGAGATCCGGCATATCGTCATTGGTCCACGCTGATGGGAGCAATCCCCAAACGAATCTTTTGCCATCGTTTTTCCTCCGTCCACTCTCTTAATACTTACGTGCAGCGTCAAGATGCGGAATCATACGCTCGCGATGAATGCGGTTGACCTCTTCCATCGTGCTGACCTCTGCCGTACCGACACGCCACCAGTTACCGTATCCATGTACCATGGACTGGGAGAACCTTGCAGTCAATGAGCGTCGAGACCGTCTGCTTCTTCGCATCTTCGAGTGCTGCCTTCAGCTCCTCCGCCGTTTTTGACCTTTGTATGTCTTCAGGCCGAAGGACGCCGCGTTCATCGCAAAGTCCACGGGGACGAAGCCGCCGTCAAGCTGCCCGGTCTTCGGGTTGCGGAAGCGGGAGCTCCGTACCGTAGCTGCCTTTGTCCATGGCCAATCTCGAGGTTGTTGATGCAGCCGTTCGTCGTGTTGTCAAAGAGGATAATGTTGACCTTGATCCCTCCGCAATCGCTGTGGCAAGTTCGGAGTTGAGCATCATGTAGCCTGCATCACCGACGAGCGCATAGACCCTCCGATTCGGTGCAGCGAGGCGAACACCCGGCGATGCATTCAACTCGTAACCCATGCAGAGAAACCATACTCAACATGCAGTAGCCGTCGACTTCCCCGTGCGCCATGCACGCTGCAGGTCGCCCGAGGACTGCCCGCCGCACGGACGACGATGGCGTTCTTGTCGATCGTCTCATCAAGCACACCGAGCACAGCGTCTCGAAAGGCAGTGACGAGCCCGTGAGTTCGATAAACCCTTGCTCGCTTTCTTGAAGTCAAACGCATCATTGACCTCGGCACGAAATCTTCGCCTGTATATTCAAGATGATAAATGCGGTCGACCTCTGCATCGGTCTTTGCCTTCGCATCCTTCACGGCTGCCGCATAATCCGCGCTGACCTTCCAGCCCGTCTTTTCAAGAGCGGCATCAAGTGCCTTGAGCCCCTCCTGCGCGTCCGCAACAACCTGGACGCCGTCCATCTTATACGCACATGAAAACGAGAGACATTGATGTTGAGATATTCAACCTCGATTCTGATAGAGCCACTTAGAAGACGTCGTAAAGTCCGTATAGCGTGTACCGACGCCAATGACGAGATCCGCATCTGCACCGATGAGATTCGCACCAAGGCTTCCCGTCTCGCCAATTCCACCGAGGTTCAGCGGGTGATCCCAGACAATCGTTCCTTTGCCTGCCTGCGTCTCGCCGAACGGGATGCCGTACTTCTCCGCAAACGCGCGGAATGTCTCCTCCGCCTCGGAATATCGCACGCCGCCGCCAAAGATCGCGATCGGCTTTTTCTTGCGCGTGATGAGCTGTACCGCCTCCTCAATGGCATACGGGGAAGGAGCGGGCCGCTCAATGCGATGGACGCGCTTTTTGAAGAAGGTCAGCGGATAGTCAAAGGCCTCTCCTTCGACATCCTGCGGGAGTGCAATGCAGACGGCCCCCGTCTCCGCAGGATCCGTGAGGACGCGCATCGCATTGATGCACGCCGTCATCAAAATCTCGGGACGTGTCACACGATCCCAGTATTTGCAGACTGCCTTAAACGCATCATTGCTTGTAATCGCAAGACTCGAAGGCTGCTCCATCTGTTGCAGGACGGGATCCGGCTGACGATCTGCATAGGTATCGCCAGGCAGGAAGAGGACGGGATGCGGTTTGCCGTTGCTGTTGCTGCTGCCGTCACCATGTTCAGTGCGCCGGGCCCAACCGACGATGTGCAGGCATAGATCTGCTTACGGCGCTTCTGCTTGGCGAATCCCATCGCTGCATGTGCCATGCCCTGCTCATTGCGCCCCATACGCATGATGAGCTGCCCCGCATCCTGCTCAAGTGCCTGTCCAAGACCGACCACATTGCCATGTCCAAAGATGCCAAAGATGCCTTCAAACATGCGGTTCTGCTTGCCGTCGAATTCGATGTACTGATTGTTGAGGAACTTCACCAGTGCCTGTGCTACCGTGAGGCGGATTGTCTTCTCCATTTACTCTCCTCCACTCATATCCTATTGTCGTCAGCGCTTCGGCTGCCAGATTTTGGCGTTTTCATCGAGCAGCCATGTGTGCTCAGGCAGATCCGTAGCGTCTTCTTCCACGGATCACCGGGCAGATGGCGGATCATCCAGCTATACCACATGGCATAGCCGGGTGCTGCAACCTGCGGGTGCATATAGCCCCCGTGATCTCTGACCAGCTGTTATGCTCAATCTTAAATGCATTGTCGCCGATGAACGCCGCACCAAACCCCTGTGGCTTGTCGAACTGATAGGTATAGACCTCCGGCTGCGGATGATTGTGCGGGATATGCCCGACCAGCAACCCGGCGTATTCACGACCTCGCCGTTGACCGATGTTGGAGTACGGCGCATTCTCGTAGTCAAAGATCGTGCGTACCGTACGCTCCGCCGTTCGATACCACATGCCGCTGCCGAAAAACGGGCGACTGGATATCGGCGGGACGGTGAAGACCGGCGTAAAAACTGCGCTCGTTCTCGGTCTTTTGCTACCAACACCGTCGAGCGTTTCCAGTGCCTTCAACACAACCTTTTTCCCACGCGGAACATGAAGGCAGTAGGGAGCCTCATCAAAGAGCGAGGTGCGGTGCATGATTTCCTTTGCCGTCCCACTGTACCTCGACATCCCCTGTGAGAATGACAAACGCCGTCTCCTGCAGGACATCCTCGAACTCACGACCCTCATTTTTCATCCATCAACTGATAGCCGATATCCATCAGCATATCACTCTCGCGCGTCGTCATAGCATTGTAGCCATGCTTTAACGCTGCGCCAAGACGTCCGAATTTCATAGTGCCGCCTCCCACGCGATCTCCGTAATGACTTTCTCCGCCTTGTGCTCCGTCATGAAGGCATCGATCTGCTCGACCGTCTGCATCGCATTCGAGCAGCTATGACTTGCAACAACCATTGCCGCATGTGCCGTGCCGTGCTGCAGCGAATCCGCTACAGACCATCCTTCAAAGGAGTCCATAGACGAAGGCACTGCCATAGGCATCACCACCGCCGAAAGATTTCAGCAGCTTGATGTTATAAGACGACACCTTGTATGCCTTCTTATCCGCCGTATAGGCAATCGAGCCCGCCTTGCCATGCTTGATGACGACGATCTTTGTCCCCTGTAGCAATGTACTTCTCCGCGATCAGGTGATCTGCCGGCTCCGTCGCATTCTCATCACTAGCCCCTCGGTGAGGTTGATCTCATCTCGCGAGGCCGATGATGACATCTGCCATCGAGGCCACGAGCGAGTAGTAGATCTGGATATCCTTCTTCGTGCGCCAGCTGTACGGACGGTAATCTGCATCGAAGATGATGCGCGTGCCGTGCTGCGCATACTGTGCCGCAATGAGACACGCCTCGCGCCCGAGGGCTCCGCCGAGGTGCCGTGCGCGAAATGAGTGAGAATCTTCGTGTCCGCAATATACTGCTCATCCACATCCTCAGGCGCGATCTGAAGATCTGCCACGCAGTCGCGATACATCAGGATGCTGGACTCCGTCGGGCTCTTGATCTCCGTGAACGTCAGGCCGATGCGCTCGCCGTTCTTCGCACGAACCATCTGGCTCGTGTCGATGTTTCGCTCGTTGAAATAGTTCGGAACGAAATCGCCGAACTGATCATTCGAGACACAGCCAATGAAACCCACCTTCTTGCCGAGCTTGATTGATGCCGACCGCCATGTTGCCCGGCGAGCCGCCGAGATACATAGAGAAGGTCTCCACCTTATCGAGCGTACGGTTCCAGCTCGTTCGTTCAAAGTCCAGCGTCACGCGCCCGATCAGAACAACGTCGCGCTTCTTGCTGTCGTCGAAAGTAATGATGTGCCATCGTCGTCTCTCCTTATGCCTCATCCTTCATCCCAAAGATTGCGGCATGTGTCTTGACGTTTTCATACGTCCTCTGCGATCGCCTCGCTGAATTCAAAGTAGCGTGCTGTCGGATTCTCTGCCGCCACCTTGCGGATGCGGTTGGCAGAGGCGTCATGGATGCCGTTGCGATGTTGATCTTCTGAATGCCGCTCGCAATGCACTCCTTGAAATCCTCATCCGTCAGTCCCGTACCACCGTGGAGGACGAGCGGTGTCTTGACCGCCGTTGCAATCTCCTTGAGACGATCGATGCTAGAACGGCTGTTCCTTGTAATTGCCATGGGCTGTTCCGATTGCGACTGCAAGTGCATCGACACTGGTCTCCTCGGCAAAGCCTTTGCCTCCTCCACACTCGTGAGCGAGGACATCTACGCTCTTATAGTCTCCTCAGCACCGCCCACGCGGCCAATTCACCTCACATCCGCACCATAGCCCTTTGGCAAAGCTTTACACTCATGTGCGTGCGATGTTTTCCTCGAGCGGATGCTTCGATCCATCGAACATCACCGAGGTAAATCGAGTTCGAGCGCGAGCCGGATCGTCGCCATCGTACCGCCGTGATCGAGATGCACCGCTGTCGGCATCTTGCACTTCTTTGCCGCAGCGATCATCACAGGTCCAGGAGGTCAAGTGGGGGTGAAGCGCAACCGCCCCTCTGCCACCTGCAGGATGAGCGGAGCGTTCATCTCCTCGGCAGCTCCGTTGCGCCGTCGCCATCTCCATATCAGAACGTTGAACGCGCCCACCGCATACGTGTGATCCGGCTTCGTCACCAGATCGGACAATTTGACCAGTGGCACGGCATTCCCTCCTGCTTATATAGCTGATTAGAACTGAGCTCGTTTCCAGCAAATCGCGATGATCTCTTCCTTCGTCGGCACGCGCATCGTGTTCTGCGGGCTGCCGCTCTCCGAAGCGCATCCGATGCCATCTTATCGGTCTGCGCAAAGGAACTCCTCTTTTTGTTGCGCCACGCTGTACCAAGGCACTCCTCCGTCGATCCGGGATACCGACTTCCTTGCAGAAAGCGCGTACGACTTCTGCGACAAACGCAACGGCTGCATCGCGGTCGGACGTTGCGTCGTCCTGCTTTCCTCCATAATGCGTGCAATCCGTCGCAAAGCGATCCGTGTTTCCTCGATCGCAAACTTCATGCATGCGGGCAGGAGAATCGCATTCGAGACGCCGTGCGCGATGTGAAAGCGCGCCGATCGGGCGGCTCATGCCATGAACGGACGGTCACCGAGGCGTTGTTGAACGCAATGCCCGCCTCGTCGCCGCAATCGACATGGCAGGCGAGCCTCGACATTATTGCCGTCTTTATAGCAGAGAGGAAGGTTCTTATGGATCTTCTTGATGGCAGAAAGGGCAAACGTATCGGTCAGCGGCGTGCAGCGAGGTATACGCCTCAATCGCGTGGCAGAGCGCATCAACGCCGGTGGCCGCCGTCACTGCAGGTGGTGCCGTCATGGTAAACGAGGGATCTACCACAGCAAGTGCCGGAATAATCGACTGCCCACCGAAGCATCTTGACGTTGTTCTCGGTATCCGTGATGATCGTATCTCTGTCACCTCGAGCGCCCGTGCCTGCGTCGTTGGAATCGCCACCAACAGGGAACTTCTGTCAATATTCACTAGCATATAGTCGCTGATCTCCTTTGGAGACGAACATAGACAATCGCTTTTCTGCCGTCGATCGGAGAACCGCCGCCGAGTGCAATGATGAAATCGCAGTTTTCTTTTCTTATAGACACTCAAGCCATCGTAAACAATCGTATCAGTCGGTTCGGCACTTGCCCCATCATAGATGACATAGGGATGCCCGCCTTCGTCAGTGCAGATTCCACCTTTGCCGCATTGCCAAAGCTTCACCATGAACGGATCTGTGACAATCAGTGCTGGTGCCTGCCGCGGATGTGTTCCCCAATTCTCGATCACCTCATGCAAATGATCTTAGCAGGAACCATAAATGTGAACCCATATTGTCACTCTCCTATTCTGATCACCATTTGCTTTTTGATAATGTTTTCGATTATCTTATGGAAATAATTTACACCTTTTTCATCACATTGTCAACTATTAAAAGATTCTTTTTATCCATCAATAGGGGCTTCCTCCTGCACTTAAAAAGCACTACATGGCTTTTTCAATACAGCAAAGGAAAGTACTTGTATATCTTGTAAAATCGTGATATGGTAGAATCGTTGGATTTGAATAAAAAGTTGGGTATGTTGCCCTTCTTACTTTGACGCTGATGAACGCGTCTGATTCAGGGATCGTATGAAAATAGATCGCAGACGATACGAAGCACTGAAAAGAAGCCCATAACATCTCCATTAACGACCTTTTGCGATATGTTCGGCGTCTCCAAGAACACTCATTCGGCGCGATATCGCCGACCTGCAGAAAAAGGCATCATTGAGAAGATATGGCGGTATCGTCCTCGCCGACCCGCCTGCAAATGCGCCGAACCATTTGCCTTTCGTGAAGGCGCAACGCTGAGGCAAAACTCATTGGTCGTCTGCTGCAGATCTCGTGAACGACGGTGATGTCATCTACGATGACTCGGCATCACCACGATGCACATGGTGCCCCTACTTGCTCGACAAGCAACGGCTGACCATCGGTACCGCCAGTGTCCACGTGATTAACATGGCCGCGACATACACCCGTCTGAACGTCATCTCTACCGGCGGCACATTCTATGCCCCCGTCACAGGCATTATCCGGACCTCAGGCCGTCAGTGTCTGCGGCGCTATAACGTCACAAAAAGCATTTCTCGCCAGCACGGGCATCTCCATTGAACATGGCGCGACCAACACGTCCCCACTGGAATGTGAGCTCAAACAGAGCCTAATGAAAAGAACTGTCCCCATATTCTTCTCGTAGATGATTCAAAGTTCGACCACGCAACCCTCATGAGTTACTGCGCCCTGAAGGATCTTGAATATGTTGTGACCAACAAGCGTCCATCTGACGCCTATCTCCGTTACTGACGAAAATGATGTCGACTCATCGCACCGACACAAACGATCATAAACGGTTAGAAGCTCTGACCACGATTCCTCCGTACACAAAGAGAGGCGGTATAACCGCCTCTCTCTTTGTACTATACCCCCGTGCCGCTCGCTGGGTCGCGCACGTGCGCACGGAGATTGGCAGCAGCGAGGACGTTACGCATCACCTCGCCCGCGAGGATATACGCCCTGCCGCTCGGCGAATCCTCATCCGCATAGGAGCGCGCATCGCGGCGGTCAATGACCTCCCCTGCTGCGCGGTCATAGACGAGAAGGCAGACGGCGGCACCGCTGTGCAGAAAAATTCTCCTCATAGAAGATACTCGTGTAATATATCCTCCTCGCAGTAGGTCGTGAGGATCGGCAGGGACGATGAGGTCTGCCTCCACGGCATCTGCCGTCGCACGCAGGACGGCAGGATAGTCATAGCCGCGCCGCGTGGCGTACTGCCCACAGGCACTATCGACGCATCCATCAGCGCACGGTCATCGACGGTGAGCCAGCCCATCGTATCGTTCAGCGGCATGTGGAGATCGCGTGCGACCATCTCCTCGAGCGCATCCACCGTCTCCGCATCAACGTCTGCCGCACCGCCCTCCACCACGAGCGGCAGCTGTGCGATGCGCGCACGCGCCGACCGCGGACGACGTGGGCAAGAACAGGAGAAAGAAGCTCAGCAGAGCTTTGCTATATCTGAGAAACTGTTTCATCGCCGATCAATCTCCCCCCAAGAAAGCACGGATACACCGCAGACGGCACCCCTCCCCCGCGTGTACGGGGGGACCTTTTGGGAATCCTTAGTGAATCGCCTTTTTCTTGAACCGTCCGCCCACGATGTCGTGCACGGCATTGATGGTCACAAAAGCGCGCTCGTCCTTGTCGAGGACGATCTCTTTGAGCTTGTCCAGCCTCGAGTCGCGTCACCACGCAGTAGAGGACTTCTTTGCCTCGCCCGTGTAGCCGCCCGCCCCGTGGAGCAGGGGTCACACCGCGTCCGAGCCGCTCGTTGAGGGCAGCGGTGACCTCCTCGTGCTCGTTCGTGACGATCATGACCGCATACGACTCATCAAGTCCCTTCAGCACGACGTCAATCATCTTTGCGATGACAAAGTAGGCAAAGAGCGAGGTACATCGCCTTGTCCCATCCATAGAGCAGTCCTGCCGAGGAAAGGATAAAGAGGTTGATGAACATGAGCCACCTCGCCGACAGAGAACTGCGTCCGCGCATCCATGATGATCGCGACGATCTCCGTCCCATCGAAGCAGCCGCCCGTACGCATGACGATGCCGACACCGAGACCGGTCACCACGCCGCCGAAAAATCGCAGCGAGGAACGGGTCATTCGTCACCTTCGGCACATCGTGAAGCACGCCCGACCAGATCGAAAGCATGATGATGGCAAAGACCGTCGACAGGGCAAAAACTCTTGCCGATCTGCTTATACCCCATAAAGACAAAGGGGATATTATAGAGCACGAGGAACACGCCGAGGCTCATGCCCGTGATCGTCTGCGACATGATCGACAGACCGACGACGCCGCCGTCGATGACGTTGTTCGGAATGAGGAAAAGCTCCGAGCCCCACGGCGGTGATGAAGGCGCCGAGGATGAGCCCACAGGCATTTTTGATGTGAAAAACGCCCCTTTGGTGCCGCCTTCTTGGGGCGCGGCGTCGGTGCCGGCTTTTTCCTGTGCCTCCACGAGCACCTGCGCGGTACTGCTGTTCTACAATTTCGTTCATACGTCCTCCCGTTCCCCAAAAACGCTGTATTTCTCTATCCTATTATAGAGGAAAGAAAATGCGCTGACAAGTCCACCTATATGAGAATGGCTTTCTTGACTTTACTGCGCCTGCATTATATGATGGCATTATCGGAAAGAGATTTATATGTAATGGGACAGGAGGGATGTATATGATTTACACGGTCACCTTCAATCCGTCGATTGACTAGCATCGTCCGATTGGAGCAGTTCACGCCGGGCGAGATCAACCGCGTGAACTATGAGCAGAATCTGCCGGGGGCAGGGATCAACGTCTCCATCGTGCTGAAAAATCTCGGACACGACTCGACGGCACTCGGCTTCCTCGCAGGATTCACAGGCACGGCGATGCAGCAGCAGCTTCGCTCGTTCGGCGTGACGGAGGACTTTGTGCGCCTCGACGAGGGATTCTCGCGCATCAACGCGTCAAGATCAAGGCGGAGCGCGAGACGGAGATCAATGGGCAGGGGCCGAAGATTCCCCGAGGCGCAACGCGCGCTGTTTGACTCGATCGGCTGAAGCGCGGCGATACACTCGTCCTCGCGGGCTCGATTCCAAACACACCGCCCTGACGACATCTGTGAGCGCATCATGGAGCACCTCGACGGACGCGGCATCCGCATCGCCGTCGACGCGACCAAAAAATCTCCTGCGGCGCGTATTGAAGTATCACCCGTTCCTCATCAAGCCGAACAATCACGAGCTCGGCGAGATGTTCCGGCGTGACGCTGAAAAACAGACGATGAGATCATCGAGCACGCAAAAACGCCTGCAGGACGAGGTGCGACGAACGTCCCTCATCTCCATGGCGGGCGATGGCGCGATCCTCCTCACAGTGAAGGCGTATTCTATCGCTCTGCCGCGCCGAAAGGCACCCTCGTCAACTCCGTCGGCGCGGGCGACTCGATGGTCGCGGGCTTCCTCGCAGGCTATATGGAGTCGGGCGGCGACTACGAGCGCGCCTTCTACCATGGGTGTTGCGACCGGCTCCGCCTCGGCATTCTCGAGAACCTTGCCACACGCGAGGAGGCTCTCGCGCTGCTGAAAACCCATCGAGTGATGTAATTGTGGCGTGCATCCTGCGCAGATAAATGTAATCCCATCGTAGCTGTGCAATACTCCGTAGCAAACTCTAGTGAAGCAAGCGGAAATAAGGGCACGTTCTGTCCCTGCGGATTTTAACCGTTCAAGCGAAGCGCGTTTGGAATCCGCAGGTATTGGGGAATCACGAACGCAATGATGCTGTTCAGATTGGTGCAGATTTTTTGTCCTATCAAGGGAGATAAACTGGAAAGCATAGCGGTGGCTATGCTGAGGATTTATCGACACAGAGGGGGCAAAAAGGTGTGCTGCCAGATGGGCGGCTGAATGCGTCCGTGATTCCCCTCGCGAATAAGTGCCCGACCGCCTGCGTAACGGAGAGTCTCTGCGAGAGTACTGCACAACTAATTCAACACAATAAAAAGGAGGGTTTTCCTTTGCATATCAACGACCTTTTTGAAGCCGAGAGCATTGCCTCGGCGTCTCCGCCCCTGCCTCCAAAGAGGCAGCCATCCGCCTGCTCGCGGACTGCATGGAAAAAGGGCGGAAACCTCAGGTGACAAGGGAACAGTACGTCAGGACGTACTTGCACGTGAGGCGAGCGGTACGGACAGGGCCTCGGCGACGGCATTGCAACGCCGCACGCCAAGAGCGACGGCGTAAAGGCGAGCAGGGCCTCGCGGCCACGACCATCCCGACGGCATGGACTTTGCCGCGATGGACGGCAACCTGAGCCGCCTCTTCTATCGATCGCCGCACCGAACGGCGCAAACGATGAGCACCTCACCATCCTCTCCAGCCTTGCGACCAGCTGATTATGGATCCTGACTTCGAGGAGGCACTCATCGCTGCCAAGACCGTCGAGGGGAGTTCCGCAGCCTCATCGACGCGAAGGAAAAACAGCACCTTCATCCGCACCGAACGCGGCGGAGGAGGCGCACGGAGAGCGCACCCGCCGACCACATCCAGATCCTCGCCGTCACCGCTGCTCCCACGGGCATCGCGCGCACCTCTATGGCGGCAGAGAGCCTTTGAGCAGTACACGCGAAGAAACGCGGCATCTCCATCAAAGTCGAGACGAACGCCCGGCAGGTAGCCAAGAATGTCCTCACGCCGAGGAATCGCGGCCGCCGACGGCATCATCGTCGCGGGCGGACAAGAACGTCGCCATGTCGTCGCGCTTTTGACGGACACCGCGTTGTCATCACGAAGGTCGCGGACGGCATCAACAAGGCGGACGAGCTCATCGACCGTGCCCCTCGCGCTCTCAGCCCATCTATCACGCGAGGCGGCGCGATACGGCGAGGGCGGATGCATCCGAGGAGTGAGAGCCTGCGGCGCCAGATCTACAAGCACCCTCATGAACGGTGTCTCGCACATGCTCCCATTCCGTCGTCGGCGGCGGTATCCTCAGTGCCCTCGCCTTCTCTTTGATGACTACAGCATCGACCCGCTCGCATTTCGGGCTCGAACACCCCTCGGCTCGCAAAAGTTCTTCTGGATGTCGGCGGCGCATCGTTCGGCTTCATGCTCCCCCGTGTCTCGCGGGCTTCCATCGCCATGTCCATCGCGCCACCGCCCCGGCCTTGCTGTCGGCCTGCTGGCGGCGGTGCGCTCGCTGAGCGCACGGCACGGGCTTCCTCGGAGCGCCTCGCGGCTTCACCGGCGGCTACGCCGTCAACCTGCTGAAGAAGGGCTTCGCGGGACTTTCGCCGCACTCGACGGCATCAAGCCCGTCCTGCTCTACCGTTCTTTGCATCCTCATCATCGGCTTTTATCACCCTTCATCATCACGCCGCCCGTCGCAGCCATCAACACATGGATGGTATCGACGCTCGCAGCATGGATCCCTCGGCGCGCGTCTTCATGGGCATCGTCGTCGGCGGCATGATGGCGATCGACGTGGGCAGCCCTGATCAACAAGGCGGCGTATGTCACGAGCATGCTCCTCGCCTCGGGCGAGTATCACGTCATGGCGGCAGTCATGGCCTGGCGGCATGGTTCCGCCGCTCGCGATCGCCCTCGCCACCACCCCTTTGCAGAGAACCGCTTCACCGAGAGCCAGCGCAAGGCGGGCATCACGAACTCACGTCATGGGGCTCTCCTTCATCACGGAGGGTGCAATCCCCTTGCGGCGGCAGACCCTGTGCGCGTCATCCTCGATGGTCGCGTCGGCTCGGCACTCGCGGGCGCACTCACCATGGTCTCTGACTGCACCCTGCGCGCTCCTGCACGGCGGCATCTTCGTCGTCCTGACCATCGGCAACCCGCTCATGTGACCTCGTGAGCATCATCATCGGTGCCCTCGTCGGTGCCGTCATCCCGTCGATGCTCAAAAACCGATCAAAGAATAACCCAGCATTGAGCATAAAATCCCGTCACACCCTGACAAAACGGTATGGCGGGATTTTTGTCAATAACTAAGAACGTCCTTAAAGCAGGCTGTGCATCTGTCCGAATTCGCGCACCTTCTCAAGAGAGAGATTCGACACCTTCGCGATCATCTCAAGCGGCATCTTCTCACGCAACATATTGAGGATCATGGTGCCCCGCTCCTCATCACGCCCCTCCGCACGTCCTTCCGCGCGTCCTTGTTCTCGTCCATCTTCAAACTTCGCCGCTCGAACAGATCCTGATTCCACTCAAAATTCACCATGTCGACAACCCCTCTCGTGTTCTTTCATTTCGCATGATGTCGCGTTCGATGCACGTGCCATCGCCGCGCGCGGATAGCCTGCAGGCAGCTCCATACCCGCCACGAATATTTTCCTTGATGTCATGGATAAAAGTAACTGTAGTGGGCATGCAGCGCGCGGCTCTTCATGAGCAGTGCCTTCTGTGCCGCGATAGACGACGTTGTGTACCGTTACCAGCGGTTCAGAGTGTATCCCATCATCACCCGCGTGCTGATAGGAATCGGAAAAGCCGCATGACAAAAGCTCCTCAGGCAGCTCCTTCACCAGTATAAAACACGTGAAACTCCGGTACGGGCAGCGGTATTCGACGATTTCGATAGAGGCTGCTTGCCGTCGATCCTCGCGCAACTGCTCACGCAGATATAATAGAGACAGCGCAGAGGCATATTTACTCGTTCGGTGTACTCTGATGCTCAATGAACGCAAATGACGCCCCGCCAGCAGGAACGAGATATCGTTTTTACCTGCGAGGAAATGTCCCCTCCGAGTGTCACGATTTCTACGGCATCGTCTATCGTATCACGTTCGCCCGTGCAATGCGCCTGCCAGATCGCTGCAGACGATCCGGCACTCGCCAAAGTATGCACCGGAAAACACTGTCCTGATACTGACGCCCCGCCGTTTCCTTTGCTCACAGCCTCTCCCTCGTTTGCCATACCTAATATTTTACGTTGTTTCGCGAAATCGCAAGCAAAATACCGCCGCACCGGGATGCCTCGGTACAGCGGTATGTTCCAGTTTTTAGAACAGCTCGCCCTCGGCGATGCGACCCATGCGAGTTCCTCTCGACGGGATGTGAAGAAGAGCTGTCGCTGAGGTGCTGATCGTGAATGCGCGAGCGGGCGATCGTCCTGGCGTGAACATGTTGATGACCATCTACGCGCGTCACGTCCCAGTGGCGTGCATAGCCGATGAGAGTACGCGCTGCGCGCACGCCCTCGCCGTTCGCATAGACGACGTTCATGCGCACGATCTTATGCTCCCCGTCAGTCGCGCGGCGTCCTGGCGAGATGATGTCTGATGCGCGCGGATCCTTCCTGTCGTCGTCCGATGGCCTCCAGATCGCTGCAGCCCGACGCCGATGTAGCATCGCGGTACCCTCGGTCGGCAGGGCGCGCCACCGCATCGAGATCGTGCACATACTTCTGTGCGAAAGACGCCATAGAGCCATCATTGAAGTCGGGATCCTCCTGCGCCGATGATCGCCCACTCCTTTGCCTCCGCCTCACGGATTCGCTTCCGTCCCGTCGAGTAAAAGTCGATGGATGGCACGACTCGCGATGAGCGGAGAGCCGTGCGTCTCATCCGCGACGTCCACGATGTGGGGCGCAGAAGCCCATGATCCGATCGACGACGGTCGGTCGTCGAGGCCCTTCATCCGCGCGTACGTGCGGGAAAAGCACTGCAGCCGGCGTCGTCGGCGCCTGATGGTTATTTTCCTGCTGACTTTGCCAAATCCTCTAGCTCCTTCCGGTTCTCTTCGGCCCCCGGGAAGATGCTACTGCCGCGCGCGCTGCGGCTAGAACCAGTTGTGAGCTGCGTCGCTGTCCTTGCAACGCGGATGTCTCATCGACCGCTGAATTGCCTCTTTGATATCGATCCGCCGCGCCGGCGATGATCTCTCATCCCTTGTCTCCCTGTCTCTGTCATTTTAACGACAGCATGAGGGAAGATGACGCTCTCCTGCGTCCTTGACACGTCCTGCGCCAGATTTGCATTGACTTCCATCTTACGTTCCCTCTGCGGCACCATTTGTTTCCTATCATCTGCATAATATAGACGTCCCAGGCCAGTGCGAGGATCGCACGGAGTATTTCGGTTCCTCCATATGACTAGGATGCCGCCGTACGGCCCATCGCAGCACGGCGGCATCGACTCATTTTTATTTCAGTTTCAGACTTTGCCGACCCTGCCAATCAGCTCTCATCGGCAAGATGGAGGAGGCGTACGGCTTCGCCGCCGCGATTTCTCCACGGAGGCTGACTGTTCCTCGGTCGATGCGGAGATCGTCTGCGTTTCCATCCGGCGCTCTTTTCCGAGATGCGCCGCACGGTGGCAACGCACGATCACTCATGCTAGCGGCTGCCCTCCGCGATCTCGCGAATACTCTCGGCGATGGTTCGGATCCCTCAGAGAGTTTCTCGATGGAGCCCAGGATCTCGCCGAAAACAGCATCCGGCATCCGCTGACCGCCTCGCTTGCCGCTCGCGCGCCCGCCGCGCCCGTGGTCGCCGGCCCGCACGGCACGTGCGTGCGCGCCTCGATCTCGTGGACGAGCCTGTGCGAGTCTGACGGCCGGAGCTTTCCCGATTCGGCGAAGCTTTCGGACTTCCTCGGCGACAACGGCGAACCCTCTGCCCGCCTCCCGCGCGCGCCAGCTTCGATGGCCGCACTGAGCGCGACGGTGATCCGGCCCTGTCCGGCGATTGCCTGGAGTATCATCCCGACGATACGGGAAATCTCACCAGCGAAGTTTTAGCGAGGCATTGATGGATCGCTCGCACGATCTCTGTGCCGTGTCTCGATCTCCGTCATGTGTCCGACGATCTGCTGCACCGATGACCGTCCGCGCTCAACACACGCAACGGTGGTCTGTGCCGTCGCCGCGATATCATCGGCGAGGTGTGCTGCCCGTGTCGTACCGCCGGCAATCCCTGCGCCGTTTCATCCGCATGGTGCGCCGTGTCCTCTGTCTGCTGTACGGCTCCATTGGCGATCTCCGTCACCGCAGATGCCATGCGCGTTCCGGCGTGCCTCCGCTGACAGTGACGCGCGTGCTGGGTCAGATCCTCCGACGAGCGAGCGAGGCTCTGGGCGTTCTCCGTATCTTCGCGAGGAGACGTGCAGGGTCTGTTTCATCTGATTGAATCTGCTGCCGCGAGCTTGCCCGGTCTCATCAGCGTAGCCCACGAACGTCCGCCGCCGATAGGTTCCCGCCGGTTGATCGTGCGGCACGCCTCGTTGAGGCGCTACAAGCGATGCCGGCCGTACGGCGGGGCAAAAGAGCACCGATGACCGCACCGGCAAAGCGGGATACCGACGGTTGCACAGCGTACGACGGCGGCGAGTGCGCGCGGCGCCGCATACCCGTGCAGTGATCCTCACCGATCGCGTCACTGCGCCACCACCACCGCGCGATTTCTTCAGGTGGATCGGCAGTAAACGCACCGATATCCTTCCCTGCCAGCGCCTGCTGAAAAGCGCAACCATGCCGCGCCCCTGACCGCCTCGATGCATGTATCGCTGAAACGCCTGCACGAGCGTACCGTCAGAACTCTGTCCTCTCGCCAGTCCTGGAGAGATCCAGTTTCCCAAACATCGTCCGGCCGATCGCGACGCGCAACGGCGATGCCGCTGTCGTCCAGCAACAAGGCGTCAGCCCGCATCGAGCAGTTTCGCACGCGTCACCAGATCCTCGGTCAGCGAGCGTCGAGCCGTCATCGTCGCGCGGGCGGTGCCGACCAGCGCGCCTCCAGCACAGGATGACAGGGCGAGCACAGATGAGCTTGCCCGTGCGCCGGAGACAGAGACGGCGGTGTCAAAAATGGCTGCCTCGTCCGCGCACCTTCTTGATGCCGAAGTCACGCGACGCAGGCGATCCATATCCTGTCGTGCATCGCCGTGCGCCCGCCCCTCGCGTCGAAAAAGGCAACCATCGCATAAGCGGGCATCCGCGCCTTCCAGCGTCTGCAAGGCATTGATGCGCTCACTCGCGCGATGCCGTGCGCGATGACCGTAGATTCAGCAGGCCCGTCCAGCAGATCCGGCCTTGCGCTCCACATCGTTGGTGAGCTTCACCGCCCGTCATCTGCCGAGACCAACTCTGCGTCTCGCCTCACACTCTCTCAAGCAGCTGACCGCGCGCCCGCGGTAATCCGATCTCTGAAGAATGATGAAGCCGATCGTAGCTTGCAGTGGCAATGAGTACAACTTCAGAAACTTCGCATGCGATGTTAGCTCACTCTGTGCATGATACGCCCCTTTTCCCTGTGGTCTCGCAGCGGCTCGTGCTGCCCCAGTTCGCCTCCTATACCTTGAAAACGCCTGACGACCCGTCCAGATCCTCAGCTGCCGCTCGAGTTGCTCCGCTGTCCGCGGGTAACGCTGCGAGTGAGGGCGGTCTGGCACCTCGACGGACGCTGGCCATTCCGCGCATGTCTCATGGATTCTCCGAGGCCTCGCTAGAGAGGCAGGAGGCCGCCGCCGCCGCAACCCGTGCGCAGGCGCCGACCATCCCGATGGAGGCAATGAGCGCCGGCTGATCCGCTCTCCGGTACTTGCTGTATAGCGGCCGGATCCTCAGCCATGGGCGGCGACGTACGCGAGGCTCTGTGATAACGAGCGTCTCTGCCTCCCTCGCGCTGCTCCCTGGTGTGCGCTCGGTCGTCCCCATCACCGCAGCGGCGTGCAAACCTCGACGGCTGCTGGTGTTCTCGGACGCCTCGCAGCGCGCAGACGGTATCCGCGAGCCCCGAGACCCTCGGTCGAACACGCCTGCAGTCACGTGCAATGAGCTTCCGCGCAGGTCACCTCCTGAAAGCTGTTGAATGAGGTAAACGATCTGTCCGATCCCACTGGCAGCGGTCAGCACGAGCGCTGGGTGAGATCTCCTCTTTGCCCGCCACCCTTGGAACGAGGCCGTGAGCGCAACAGGGGCGCAAATCGCGCGCGGATGGAAACCGGGATGCGCCGACGGCGAGGCGAGAGCGAGGACAGGATGAGCCCCTCGATCATCTTGGCGCGGGCACAGCGCAGGACGTGGCTCGCTCATCATCGTAGGCGCGCACGAGCGCACCGGACCTCGGCGACATAGTCCGCCACCTCCTGCCGCGACCTTGCGTTCGCCCCATATTTTGCCGCGGTGCCCCGCACCGCTGACGGCGATCACGTCGCGTCGCGGTAGGCCTGCCACAGCGGCTTTTACCTTTCCTGCAGCTGCGCCATCACGGCGGCATCCGACGGGCAGCAAGTGAGGATGCGGTCCCTCATCCCCCTGCTCCAGTCCCGCCAGGACATGATCCGTACGCTCGCGACGCGCGCTGCCATATCGCGGATGTCTGCCGTCTCCCTCCGCCCCTGGCGGGTGCGGACGCGCGGACAGCCACGCGAGCTGGATACGCGCATGCGTGAAGCGAGCCTGAGGCGTTCACCGCCGGCGCACAGCGTATCCCTGAGCTGCCCAAAGGTGGAAAAGCTCAGGCCGACAACGGCCAGACGATGAAGATGAATAGGACAACAAATGTTGGCCTGCAATTTCCCTCGGCAGTGTCATAATTTCCCTCTCGTGCTCCACGAGGACACATCCCTGTGCTTCATTATACACCACAAATCTCATCTGAGTCTGAGAGAAGTTTTCTGATGTTGGCGAGCAGATTGCTGCACGGTGTCACGAGCAGCCGTGCAGCAGCCCACCAAGATTACTCAGGCAGCTGCGTGTGAGAGGTCGATGTAGGCTCTTTGTCCTCGAGATGCCGCCGCAGGTAGTCTGATGTTCCTCTGCCGCGGGCTGCAAACGAGCTTTCGCCAGCTCCATCGTCGCGTGCAGGCGACGCGCCGCGCCGCCGCGCTGCTGTTCGGACGTTGAGCGTCAGGATGCCCCCGTCGCGGGGCGGCGCCCCTGTCCCGCGAGAAAGGCGAGATGTAGAGCGCTGACCCAGGCCTGGCCCTCCGCACTCCTGCATGAAGATGCCCGCGCTGACAGCACGCGTCCGACATAGCCCTGTCCGTCGATGCTGTGCCGGCGTAACGACGGAAAAATGCAGGTCGAGGAGCTGTGAGATGTCCGGTCTTTCGGATCAGTAAACGATCTCGCGCCCACGCGCCCGCCCACGACGCACCCGTCAGGGGCGCCGCCCTCGTGCGCGGTCTGCGGCGCAGCGTTGATGTAGCCCGATACGCTACCGGAGACGATGCGCGCCGTCTCTGCGAAACTCTCGAGCCTCGTACATATTCCGCGCCCGAGAGGCAGATGCAGTGTTTCTGCAATAAAAATTCCCCTTCCATACCGCCCGGGTATGGCAGCACGCAAAGCTGCCTCCCGCATGGCGGGAGGCGCCTCGGCGCGACCAGCGTCTGGTAAAGAGATCGACCCTGCCCGCGCCGCCGCCCGTGCAGCATGATCGAAGACGCGAGGGAAGCTCGGCGACCGCTCATGCGCGTGATGCCGTCCGGAGAGGTGATCGCCTCGCGCCACCTCAGGCATCCGATTCGCGCACGACAGCATCGTCGAAGAACAAATTCATGCGTGATGCTCGTCGATCATGCTGTTCATCCAGTCGAGCAGCTGACTCGTCACGCAACGCGCTTCTTCAGATGCCGCTCGCCGTCAGTCTCCCCACCGAAAAGATACGAATGATCTCCCAGGAGTCTGGCAGGAGCTCGCTTTTTGATGGCAGAGGGCGAGATAGGCGGCTGCGTCTCTCACCCTGGCGTTCGCCAGGACGGATGAACTCCGTCATGCGCTCGTACTGTCTGGCGCGCGAACGCTCGCGGGCAGAGAGGTTGTCGCCGATCCGCCCATGCCGACGACGATGGCGTCTGCGAGCTCCATGATGCGCCCTTTTGATGCCCTGCGTTCGTCGCCCGCAACCTGGCTGTCAGCACAACGAGCAGGAAGCGAGCACCGACCATCGAGGCGCACGGTCGTCTCGCGGACCGCCCGACGCCGACCGTCCTCGATGATGATGCGACGTCGCAGCCTGGCCGCCCTCGTAGAGCAGCGTGGTCCTCACGGCTCTCGGTGCGCGCGACGCCGCTGCGGTAGCCGTCGCCGGCGAAGGCGTGATGAATGCCCTGCCTCGGGCAGTGCTGTGAGTGTCCCCATGCGCGTCTTGGTCGCCGAGGGATCGAGGCCTTCGGTGACGGTGCTGCGTGGGGGTCGACGGTGGCGTGACGCGCGATCGCGATGCATGTCGCAGAGCATGTGCCGAACGGCCTCGCTCATCGTGACCCAGTACCCGCGCCCGGAACGCCCAGTGATGCCGATGCGCAGAGCGCGTTGCCCGCCCGCGGCGGCAGGCCGACGCTGGAGGACGCGCTGCGCACGTCTGAAGTTAGCTTTCGCTGCGCTGTTGCTCTCGACGAGGGTGATCGCACTGAGAGAAAGCGTCATGCGGTCGCCGCGCCAGCCACGCGCTGACGCATGGTCGTCCCCGGAGAGGACGAAGCTGCAGGTGCACACCCTGCCCGTTCAGCAGCTTCGGATTGATGTTGCCGACGGTCAGATCGCTGGCGCCTCGATGCCGCCCATGACGCTCGTCGTAAACTTCGCGTCGGCGGTCCTCGGGCACCCAGTCGAGTGCGCTCGGTCGTATACCTTTCAGCCCATAATTTCCTCCTTTCGTTGCAGGAAAACGGGGCCGCTCGCCGAAAACTTCTTCCAGTTCCTACAGAACAGCCCTCCTGTATTCATGTCTGTTCTACTCGTCCAAAGCGCCCTTTCCACCACGCTGGGTACGCAGTGGTCCCCTCCGCGCAGCGAGGCTTTTGGGACGCGTCGTGCATTAGGGAAATGATCGGAAATCCCTGCTTCCACTGCCTCCCCGCCTGACGAGACCGCTAACGCGGTGAGCACATCGTTCAATTAAGGAATCTCTGATAAAACTGAGAGTCCGTGGAGTTGCGCAGATGT
>BNJS01000790.1_pt1 | contig 37146 bp, 41 predicted proteins | sample 8540461 | NCBI WGS metagenome assembly BNJS01 (sample SAMD00202454, study PRJDB9452) | human saliva metagenome | isolation source: human saliva | place: Japan
TTGATTTTAGTAATTTAGGGCAACAAATATAACTTTTTCGCATCGAAAATATTTATTTCAGGGCTAAATATTTTAAAAATTCATAAATATTATTAACTTTGTGAAAACTATGATTTGATGCTTGTATCCAAGGAAAAGTTAGTGGACTTATTATCACTCTCCGTGAGGAAAAACATTCATGAAGTATTGGAATGCTTTTGATTTTTGTGATGAAATCGTTATCGTGGATTCTTTTCAGCACAGATAGAACTTTAGAAATTGCTGAAACTTTCCCGAATGTGAAAATCATTCAAAAATAAATTTGAAAAACTTTACAGAACAGCGAAATTTGGCTTTGGATAATGCCAAAAATGACTGAGTTTTGTTTCTGGATGGAGATGGAGAGAATCACGCCAGAGCTGAAAGCGGAAATCATAGAAACGCTAAATTCTGAGAACAAAAAGATGCTTATTATTTTTATCGTAAAATTCTTTTGAGAGGAAAACCTCTCAACTATTCGAGACTCAGAATGATAAGAATTTCAGGCTTTTAGAAAATCTAAAACAAGATACATCACCGAGAAAAAGTGCACGAAACCCTTGATATAAAAGGAAAATATCGGTTCTCTGAAAAACAAACTTCTTCACTATTCTGTGGCTGATAGAATCTTACCGCAGAAAATGATTCACTACGGAGAGCTGAAAGGGAAGGAGCTTTTTGAGAAAGGAGATATAGTTTTCACACAGATGGCAAAAACGAGCCTTTAAATTCTTTAAATCTCATATTCTAAAATTAGGAATTTTTAGATGGGAGAGATGGTTTTGAATTATGCGAAATTACAGACGCTCGGCGTTTATGAAACTTATGAATCCCTAAAAAGAGAAGAAAAGAAAATGAAAATTTGCGTTATCAGTTTTGATGGGGTTATGATGCCCATATCCGTAGAGATCTTGAAGGAAAAGGGAATAGGGGCGAACCACTGTCAAGAGAGCCGGTTTCTATGCCTTGGAAATTTCGAGAGAGATTGACCAATCTCTGGTAGCATGGTCAAAAACCTCAAAATACCACGAGAGGCAAAGTTCGTGATAGAGCAGCTGGATAAGCTGGGACATCAAGACCAGATTTTGTGTTTTAAAATGCGGATACTGACTCATTCTGCACTGGAATACATGAAAAATGCACCAATAAGGTTTCTATTACATTTTGTACGATAATCTGGACAGATGCCGCTGTGCAGGGATAAGTTGCATGATAAAAATCTATTCGTTTTGATGACAAAGACATTGAAAACACGGATTTGAAGATGACAAATTATATTTATCTGCCGTGTTTTGTCACAAGAAAACCAAAATCCAAGTGGAGGGATGCTCTCATACATAACATCATGCGACAGAATAAAACAGCGATATTCTTTCCACAGAAATTTGAGGAGCTGAGATTAAAATTTGACTTGTATGTTATTGGGAAGAAAAGCTGAGAGCAAAATCAGCTGATGAAGCCTTTTTCGAAGAATAAAATAGTTTTTCACCAGAAAGAAGAATAAATCAGACGAAACTCCGGCCGAGTTTTATAAAAGAACAAAGTTAGTTTTAGGACTCTGATGAGGAGAAAACCAGTAGGGTTGACTGAGTTTCCGTGTGTTTGATACGATGGCATAAGAGATACATGCGGACAATGAAAAATATAAAATTATGATTTCTACAGGTCCCAATAATATTTTGGTCTTAAATAGATTTAGTAATATTACAAAGATAGAAGTATACGCTGCAATTAGTCATCGCCAGAGGAAATTTATATATATACTCTGAGATGGAGTAGAGTGAGTTTTAATTTAGAAAAGTAATTAAAATGACATCGTATTCTGTAGCTTTGTGTTCGTATATGGATGAGAAATATATCCTAGCGTATGAGATTCCATTCTTTGAGTCGAGACACATAGACCGGAGTGAAATAGTGGTCTCGTGATGATGGTTCTACCGATAGAACTCCGAAACTATTAGCAGAATACCAGAAAACAGCAATATCCAAGAGATATTCAGAATACATTTTAATGAAATCAAATCTGCGAAGTGTCAAAACTTTTGAAAAAGCAATTTCTCTATGTAGTAAAGAACATTATCTTCCTAAAGCGACCAAGATGAAATATATCCTGGGCAGAAAACAAAAGCCGATAGTTTCTTTTCTTGATAATCATGCTGAAATAGATGCGGTGGCAACTAATGGATTTTGCATTGATGAAAATGGAGCTGTGCATGAGAGGCATTCTCTTTGGGATGCTCCTGTATTTTTGAGAGAAAAAGGGAAAAACACTGATTATTTTGAAATAATAACTTCATTGTAATATTGCAACAGAGCAGCTTCTATGTGGCGTTTTAGAGCGGCTCTAAAACCTGAAATCATGCCTTTCCAGTTCTAAAAGGAGCTATCACCATGATGAATGGTGGATAGCTGTAAATACTGCAAAAGAAAAGGGCGTTTCGCGTTCTTGAACGACAAAGTGCTTTCTGTTACTAGAACTCACCAAGAGCAGCAGGTGGGTGGCGTGACAAGACGGAGGAAGGGAAAGCCAAGCTCATGAAGTACTTTACTTTAGAGGCCAAAATAATTTTCAGAGTATATTATTATTAAAGGTCATGAGATTTTATGAAATCAATGTTATTATAGAAGATAAAACTACAGGACATCCTTCCAGCTGATAGCTTCTGCAATCCCTTAAAGGAGAGATGTGATGCTCTAAAAATGAATTTGAAAAATAAATTTCCTCTAAAAGCAAGGATATTATTTTTATCAGACAAAATTATGGGCAAGAGCTTGACAGGAGTTATTTAGTCTTTTGTTAAAATATACCCTCTCATAAGTTTAAAATCATGTTCCTTAAATTTTAATTCTGGAAAATACGGCGAAGCCATCACCTCAGCAAAACTTTTTATGTTTTAAAGGGTGTGTGTGAAAGTGTGCGCGTGTTATATATTTCTTGGGCATCAGGAAACTCATCAAAATCAGGAACAAGGTTCTTTAGCACATACATGGTTTTGAATTCTCTTTCCTCTTGCGATTTACCGCTCCATCGCCTACATTTTCTATATATACGCCCATTTTTCTGGGAAAGTTTCTTGATCCCTTTTGAGGAAAGCCACAGCCAGATGGGATAATCGCAGAAGTAGGAAATACCATTCTGGAAACTCTGTTTTCATATTTCTGAAAACAACAGAAAGAGTGTGGATGAAATTTCGCTGGCTAAATCGTTTATTGTATAAACATTCTTGCTGCTCAGCCTCTTTCATAGTCTAAATCCGCTCTCAGAGTTTCGCCGGCTCCGAATGAAAACATTATCAGTAGAAAAGTAAGTGTGGAAATCTTCATCTACAAGAGTCTATTTTGTTTTTGGAGTTTGTTCTCGTCTGTCCAGTAGTCATCTCCCTCGCATTGCCACAGCGACATATTTTCCTTAGTGCAGTTCTTAGAGCAGAGGTGAGGTATAGTGGCATACCGATGTTTTCTGGATGCTGGATGTAGTTCACCGAAATGTTTTCTGGAGCGATAGATTTTATGATGTTTTTACTATTTTCATCTGTGGAGATCAGGAGAGTGTCATTAGAAATAATTAATTCTAAAGGGAAATTGGTTTTGAAGAAAAACACCTCTTATGGCTTCTTCGATATATTTTTCGTGTCCGTAAGTAATCACATTATAACACTTACTAGTGGCTTCATACTGCTAAGAATTTGAACAAGGCCAGAATCAAGCTTTGATTTAAAACAAAAGATTTCAATAATTCCAAGCGTGGTTTCTTTTGAGTGTCATTGCTGTCATTTTTGTTATTTTTATCATGGTCAAATGGGTGTGATATTTATTTTCTTAAATTTTGCCCTATTTTCCGACAAGTTATGATTTTTCAATTCTATTGATTTTGCGATATTTCTGCCGATAGTATTTCTTATCTATTGGTATTTTTAAGAACTTAAAAGCTGCTGTGAAATTTGTTCATTCTCGTTGCCAGTTATGTTTTACGGGTAATTGGGATTGGAAGTTTTGATCACTTTATCGTATTCAGCACATTAGTGGATTATACCATAGGCTGTCTTCTGAAAATGAAGAAAACGAGAAGAAAGAAAATTTTGCTTATACCAGCTTTAATAAATCTTTCATTTAGATTTTTCAATATAATTTCTTTGTAGAAAATTTTGTGGAGGCTTTTCACCTTTCGAGTAAAGCTTAATAGAAACATGAACATTAGATTCTTCCTGTGGTGGAATTGTTTCTACACCTTCAAACTTTAAGTTATACAATAGATAAGCTACCAAAAGAAAATTAGAACCTACGAAGGATTTGATAGCGTTTGCATCTTTGTGACATTCTTTCCAGCTGGTTGCGGGTCCTATTGAAAGAGCGACAGACCTTGCTGTCTTCAGTTTACAAAAAGAGTTTTTGATCATCACAAGGCGGTGGATGGGTTTCGGCAGATTCTCTGGGGTTGTTCAAAAGATAGTTATAAAGTGGATAACTGCGCTCAGTTATGAATATTATTTTAATAATAATTGGCAGATTCTGGAAGTACTGGTTTGAAGGATATTTTTTATAAATCAGATTTATATGATTTCTCTGGATATTCTGATAGCCATTGGGACTTCTCGTCTTTTTGGTTTTGAGCTAAAAAGAATTCCATTTCCCATATTTTTCGAGAGATATCGCAGAGTTTTATGAAGATGCATATTTCACTAACACTTGGTTTAGAGATTATATTTATTCCGGGAGGCATGTATGGTACGGCGATGAAAGTATGAAATACCTTTAGATATTCATCGTTAGTGGATTTTGGCACGAGCCAACTGACTTTATTGCGGCTGCTGAATGCTATCTATTTTCTGCCGCTTATTGACCAGTAAAACAGAGTGAATCTGGGAGTCGGCAGATGGGCGAATTTTACCTCTTTAGAATTTATACAAATTCTTCTACTTTTGGGCTAATGTGTTATGTGGATATTTTTTCCGAGCGGAGAATACAACGCGCCTTTTCGTACATTTCTGAAATATTTTCCATCGTTATTTAGTGTTCCTCGTTTTTCGGATTTGCTTAGTGGTATAACGGTGGCTACCTCTTTTGCTGGTATTCATCATGATAGAGTGGATGGTAGAAGAATGAATACGCCATAGAGCATCTTGGCTAAAATGGAAGAAACCTCTAAGGCATGCGTTTTACTATATTCTTATCTGGCGTTGTTCTTTATTTCGGGGACAAGAGCAGCAGTTTATTTTTATTTCCAATTTAATAAGTAATGAAGAACTTATCATAAAACGTTTTGTCGCCCTTTCCTGATTTTATTTCATTAATGCTGTTTTTATAGAAAACGAAGGATTTGGCGAGGTTGGGGATATATATTTATACCAACCACTCCCTCATCTGAGGTTGCCGCCCAGCAAAAACCCTCAGAGAAGAATATATACGCATTTGAAACAGATTTAGACCAAAATATAAAGGTGATATTTTGACCATCGGAGACTCTTTTTCTGAGCAGAGGCTGGTGAATATCAAAATATGCTTTGCAAACAAAGGTTTTCTGTGGTGCATGTTGATAGATTTTATCGGAAGAAAATCCTGTACAGGTAATTGATAGAACTTATCAATTCTGATTTTTTGATAGAATAAAGACAACATGTTGTGCTGGAACGGTGGAAAGATTTGCGGTTGAAAGAACTTTGAGCTGTCTTTTACCCAGTCCAAAAGTATAGACAGTATCAAACCCCAGATAAAAAATACGAGAGAAAACCAAAATCCACAACCAGATGAATTACAAAAATAGAATTTTCTCTGATGCTACGGTCAAAATACCATTGTTTAATTTTCAATATTTGTTTTAGACAGACCGCTTCGTTCGGATGTGTATCAGTTTTAATTTAAAAACAATCTCTTTTCACGAATGCTTTTAGAAGATTTATTGATTTATAAAGAAGATATCAAATTCGCTCAAAAAAATGATGATAAAAATGTTTCGTGGCGAAGGTTTTAATAAATAAACCAATTGTTAGAGAAAAAGGAATAAACTCATCGTGATGATAGCGCTGGACAAATATGACTTGTACTATCCTTACATAAAAATAAACCCAGCGAAAGAGCCATTGTTCTTTGAAAAGCTGGAAAAGAGAAAAAGAATATCTGCATATATTCCATCTTATTCCATCTATCAGATAAAAAGAAAAGGATATCTATTTTTATGATGATACCCATTGGACAAATGAAAGGCGCAGAGGCCATGCGTCAGAATCTATTTACAATATGATACAAAACAAAAGGCTGTTGAATAACAGTCTTTTTATTGCTCTCTCGCAGTCATCTTCTAATCTGATGATGTCATCTTCCCGAAATAAGTCCCCGTCTGCACTTATGAAAACCAGCAGTTCTACCTCTGTTTTCTATTCTGTGTTTTGCTCCCTGTGGGGATGGAAGATGCTTCTCCGTATTTCACCATGCTTCCTCTCCATCTATACAACCACAGTTTCACCGAACCACTGTCCAGGAACTCCTTGTTCAGGATGATGATACTGATAAGACAAGCTAGATGCTCCAGTGTTCACTTTATTCTTTCAGTTTGTAGTTTCATCTTCAAGGACATAATATTCCCAAGGTCTTTCTCCAACTTCCAGCATATATTTCTAAATATTTATTAATGTAATTATTATTTTCGCCAACTTAATAAATTTCTTCTAAAAGGTATACAATGATTTTTCTACCTTTATAAACTCCTTTTCTATTTGGTCAGCAGACCATGAAGTCTAGTTACATCACTATTAGTAGCCACTATATATAGAAGCTGTCAAGTTCTTTATCGTAATAAACGAGTTGTTTTCTGCATAGAAAGTAGGTTCATACAAGTCATCATAAGCGCTTTAGATAAAACTTGTTTCCATTGATGGTTAATATTTGAATATTTTTATATTCTCTTGTATCTCGCCATCTGTCTCCCAGAAAGGTTTTCCATCGATTTTTTTCATCATCACGATACTCTTATGATACTTGAAGGAATGTTTGCTTGTCAACCTTTCAGTAGAGAGAGAGCTACCCGAATATCTTCCTGAAAATGAATACATTTTCTTTTTCAACACCTTTTTGGCAACTTGGGCAGTTCTTCTATCCATTTGACTCTATCATTATAGATGGTCCTCATTATCAACATAAATCCAATTGCTGTCATGAGTCTTATCATATGTCAAAGACAAAATAAGGGTATTATTATCAAGTTTTTAAGCACTCTTCACTGTGGACACTTTTTCTTTTCGCATTACTTATATAAATGTCTTTAATATTGATTACGGCAAAGAAATAGTTTTCTACTACTTGAGCAAAAGTATAATGTTATCAGTAAAATAAAAAGCAATAATTTCATAAAAGCTAAATATCAAGTTCTTTTTATTTATATTTAGCGATTTATACCACGCAAGTGCATTTTCTGAAGTAGGGTCTATGCCTTTGCCTTGCATAAATGGTTCCCATTGCCAACCTTCCTCCAGTACAACTCACAGCATAGTTCATTAGGAATTTCAAAGTTATCGGTCATGCTTGAGATTGTTGCACCATCGTGGCTGAGGCACACAACCCACTAGTTCTCGGTTCTAACTCAATAGCGACAATCTCCGTTAGCATTGATATGAAACACAATAATTTGTTGCACCAATGCGGTCTTCACCTCACTAGGAAAACATCTGCTGCCCATTCTTGCGATGTTCCTCATAATCCAAAAGCAACCAACTAAAGAGTACTGCACAGATGTGCGCTACATCAGGTATTATAGGATTCATCTTCAATAGTTACATCATTCACATTCCAATAAACTCCAAATGGGCAGTGTTCTCCAGCAAGAGTACTTCGCGGAAATGAGGAGGCAATGTATAGCCTAATTGCTCCTCTACGGCTTTTGATTTCGTCCTCTGTAGTGGGCTTTTCTATCGTAAGAGAGGTTCTACCTGCCACCAAGGTTCTCTATCTTTTTCTAAAAATAGGTTTAAACGCTTTTTAAAAAGTCAAAATTAAATGTGTCATACTTTTTGATGAATTTTTTAGTTGACTATAAGAGGTTCTTCTTTTTCCGTCTTTAGCTGATGCTGATTATGGATAATCATCTCGATTTTGTCTGAAAGTGCCCAGTCTTTGTTGGCACGAGCTCCATTCTCATATTGATAAGGAGCTGAACCACACCATCGAGCTTGTCGTTGTTTCTGCCGTTGTTCTTCACTGTGTTTCCAAACATCGAAAACAAAGGCGTTCATCAGTGTTTTTCACCCGTGAAGTTCATCGATGGATATTTTTCTCTCCGTTTTTCACTTGGAAAAATCCATTCACCGCCTCGAAGATGAGTAATAAGTATAGGCGAATTAAAAATCATCCAATAGCGCATTGTAGCACTTTTCTCCATTCAGATATAGGGGAGCGCAGCAGGATGCCTATTTCGGTATTGATCATTTAAAATTCCTCAATGCCTTTACAAGCCTGTTAAAGCTCGGCAGCGAGCATCGCTTCATTAGAGATGTCATACACTGCGGTGCGCTTGCATAAAAGCAGAAACGAATCACCGCAGGCGCAAAAGCTTTCCTCAAAGAAAGTATTATCATCATTGATAAGTTGTATCGGCAAAATGTAGTTTCCTGGTCGATTTGCTCATTCGTTGTCCGGTTCATTGTCAGCATATTAGCGTGCATCCAGATAGCGTACCGCTCTTCGCCGTGTCCTGCTTTCACTCGCAGCGATTTTCTGCACTCGTGGAGGGAATGAAAATCCATACCGCCTGTGGATATCAAACCGATGACGACGGTATTTGCGCTCATCACTGTACAGTATCTAGGTGCCAACCAGGAAACGACGCCCGGAGGAGTAGCGAGCGCAGTCAATGTGAGCTGGTAGCTCCATAGTGCAAAGCCCGGAGGATTGCGTCATTTCAGCGCCCGTCGAGGCCGCGGGTGTTTCGCAAAAAGCCTTTCCATATTTCTATTAGAAAGCTCGCCATGTAGTTGAGTCCGCGTTTGTTGTGTACTCAGCACATCGAAATACACAGAACCATTGCTCTCAGAAGGCAAAACCATCATTCCAGAGTTTTCTTGATGTCGATTGGTTCTAAAGTAGCCCTGGCGCGGTAGGTCTCTATCGTCTGTATGAAGATTGAAGATATCCACCTTATGGAATCAACCGTGTATTTTGCACGATTTCCATAGGTTCTGCTTTTCGAAGCGAGATTGCTCGCTGAAACGCCATGGTTTCTACATCGCCGCCATCGCAAGGTGTCCCGCATCGGTACGTTACGGATAGCGCACTTCTGTATGCAAGACCTCAGCGCGTACGTACACAAAAATCAAACGACATAAAGGTACTGCTCACATCTCAAATGCACATTGTCTGCACACCGTAGGACCGCAGAGACACATTCCTAGATTGTGGGGTAGAGGTACGACATTTCTCCCTTTTAAGGAATTGAATATTTTTAGTTGATAACCGCAGACTAGGTTTTATTAAGACCGATGACGATAATTAAAAACATTAGACATTTTAAATTAAAAGTTTGTTTATTTTGCGGACGATATCTAAAAGAACAATGGACAACAAGATACAACTCATTCAGCAGAATATTTCAATTCAAGACAACAGATCAAACGCTACGTCTTTGCGTAGCTAAGCTTTCGGAGGACTGCACCACCCCTTTATTGCACGATATAGAAAAGATAAAACAGGAAACCTCGGCGAGGTGGAAATAGAACAGATTCAGACTCAGCAAAAATTTTGATGGAAACTAAAAGAGAAAAAGAAAGCGTTCTGAAATCCACAGAGGAGCAGGAAAAACTCACGCCTGAACTGTGTTAAAATGGGGCAGGCTTGGTTATGGAGATAGAAGCTGTTCTTCCCTTTAAAAACGAAGAAAACCAGCCGATGCTTTCGCAAAGAAAAGGCTGGAGCTAGTAAAAATCATCATGGCGCGGAAAATGGTGACATAGAGCAAACTGCGCAGAATTGTCTGAATAAAGAGTTTCCAGGTGGAGGAGGCTTCAGGGCGCGGGGACATCATTGCGAATGGATAAACGAAAATATTTCATTGGAAAAATCTTTAGAAGGTTTTCAGTGTAAGCTGTGATTTCCAGTAAAGTAGTTAAAACTAAAAGAGTGGAAGAGAGGCAGAGATGTTCAATATTTTGACTGAGGAGCTGCTGAACAATACCTTCTCAATGGACTTGGCGATGCCAGCGCTGAAAAGGGTTTATAAAGTGAGCATTGATATTGACAGGATGAAATTCTTGCTGTGGAGGGAAGTTTATGAAACGGTTTCACTGTGTGTTGAGAACAAACTTGCGGTCAGATGCTACAAAAGACTTTTGGCTGTCTATTTCAAATGAATTTTTGCAGGAGCCAAGATTAAAGCCGATGTAAAGGCGGTTTATCTTTTCGTGAGTTTGACAGCTGCTTTTGGTTAAGCCCTCGGCGAGCTGGTTTTTGATGAACCAGGTATAGAACGGGCTGTAGGTGGTTTGTCTTGATGAAAAGGGATGCTTATAGTGAGATTCATTTTTGCTTCAACAGAAAGAAACAGCCATCGCGGTGAAAAATCCGCTCTATGGTGGTGGTTATATGAGGTTACTTTCTATCGGAAACGAACGGCTCGTGAGCGAGTTTTTATTAAGAAAATCGCGTTTGATAGTCCTTTGCAGGTTTCGTGGTGTCCAAGTGGAGCGTCCGTTATTCCGCAAGTAGTGCCCGAGGATGAATTTCCTGATTATGACATCACCGTGAGAGGCGCAGTTTCACTGAAGGAGGCTGTCTGACCCACTTTGCCGAGCTGGTGCAGCAGACCCAAAGAGTATCGGTGTGAGGCAGTATCAGCACGATGTAGACGAGACTTTATTAAAAGAAGAGCTGACGCTACTGGTCGTAAAATGCGTAAATTCGGTAGGAATTAACATCAATACAGCGGTAAATCCTGCCGAGCTATGTCTCTGGTATTGGCGAAAAACTTGCGGAGAATATTGTGGCTTACCGAACCGAAAATGGTGCTGTGGATAGAAATCAGAGACAAAAAGTTCCTCATGGGGCGAAAAGGCATTCCAGCAGGCGGCGGCATTCATCCGAATAAAAGATGGCAAAATCCTTTGGACAATTCCTCCGTGTCCAGTACGAAAATCGTAAAAATGGTAAAGGAAAGACCTTTGGGTCAAAATGATGACCTGTATCGCTAATGAGGAGAAAATTAACAAATTCTCACCAGAAAAATACACCACAGAGGACATCGGAATTTTTAGGGATAAAAGATATTCTGAAGAGCTTTCTAAAACCAGGGCTTGACCCGAAGAAAAACAGCAGCAAAAGTCTTGAATTTGGACCCGAATATAAAAGCTTGAAGACTTGACAAACAGAATGGTACTTCCTGGTATAGTGAGCAATATCACGGCTGGTGTTTTAGGACATTGGGATAAAAGAAAATGGGCTGGGCATATTTCCCAGCTAGACGGATTTTGAGTGACCCTAGCGAAGTGGTAAAACCCACCAGCAGGTAAAAGTGAAAATAATAGAAATAGACACAGAAAGAAAGAGAATACCTTTGTCAGTGAGGATTAGGAAGAACTATTTTTAATATTGTTTTCACTATAACTACATTTGAAAAGAATAAACAAAAGATAAACATGAGTTGTGATGAACATCTGCATTTTCACATAGTTGTGGCTCTAAAAGCGAGACGGCTGTGACAAAGTAGATACCTGCGGAAACAGTTATAAACTGAATGTTTTTGACTGGCTTTAATGCACTATAAAATCTCCACTGAATGAGTGTGATTATGTTTGAGGTTAGATTTAAAATGAAAGAAAAAGTTTTTATCATATAACATAAATAAACTACCGCTGCATATAGGAAGTATGAAGTAACGGTAGAATCCAGCCTCAGGATACGATGTCGAGAGTGGTGAGTCTCACAGAACTAGTGAGGATAGATGAAAAGAAAAATTTTTGGAGAAGAACAAGCCTCCAAAAATAATCCGTATAGCTACAAAAAGATGTAGAAATATGGCAAAAATTTAGAGAAGAAGAAGTAAAGAAAGAAGCGAGAAAAATCTGGCTTAGATCTAAATCTTGAAATGAAAACTTTTCGGATATAGAATACCAAGGGGACGGCTCTAAAGTACTTTTTACTACACGGCATGAAGGCAGTAGGTAGATTTCCGACAGCTGATAAAGGAATATGCAGCTGTTTTTCGTGCTAAAGTAGACATGAAACAAATAGGCTACCGACGAGAAGCGGCTAAACTGAGTGGAATAGGCTCTTGCTGGCAGGGAACTCTGTTGTTCTACATGGCTTACGGATTTTCGTTCGGTAAATACCAATGCAGCGAGATACCAGCAGCTGAGCATAAACCCGTTGAAACTCGCAGGGCAGTGCGGGTAAGCTGAAATGTTGTCTGAATTTTGAACTGGACAGCTACATGGATGCACCCAGCCATTTCTCTCTTCCAGCACGGTTTTTGGATACAGAAAAAGGAAAGGCGTTCTGCATCAAAATAGATGTTTTCAAAAAGAGAATGTGGTTTTGCTTATGTGGATACATTCTATCCTCTGGTATGACCTCAGATATCCAAGGAGGTGAAGAGATGATTTCCATGAACAAAAAGGAAACAAAATCCCGCCATTAGAGAGTATAGAATGCCAAGAATTGTCCGCTCCTACAAAGGAAATCAGACCTGATTCAGGAGAATAATATAGACCGTTTCGGAGAAGAAAATCAAACAAAAAGACCTAGAATCAGGAAAAAGAAAAACACTTCTCCGAGGATAATAATGGTCAAAACCTAATACACAGGACAACAGAAACCGAACAATAAAAAGAATAATAGAAATAACCCGAAATAAATAATAATGATGGGTAAAAGATATGGCTATTTGCGGCATTGTGGCTTATTTCCGTAAGGTTGCTCCAGCGAGGGCGGAAATCTATATGACCGAGGTGAATAGTCTCTGGGGAAGAATGATGCTAAGAAAAATAGAGTTTGCAAAAATCAAAGATGCTCAATCTCGAAAAACCTTATATTTGTTATAAGAAATAACAATGAATATCCTTATAATAACTTGTTTCTAATTTCTACTATTAAAGGAGAAAAGAATAAAGTTCTGAAAAACGGATACGCTTCAGTATATTTTAGCAAAACCAAATGGAGAATGGTACAGAAGTGGCGATGGGGATGTTAAGGAAATTTCTGTTCAGTATAAAAATGGAATACAAATTCCCAGCAAACGGTAAATATAAAGTGGAACTAAAACACGGAATGAGAACCGACCAGCTGAAAGGGATAGAGGATATAGGCATTAAAATAGAAAATATAAAAAACAACAACTCCGTAATAAACATGGAAAACGAAAAACTTCCCACAAAAGAGAAAAATCTTATGTAGGAAGATGGATTAAGTTGATTTGGTTAGGATTTATAGGAACAGTTGCTGCCATAGTAGCTTTGTTCTTTTCTATATCACAGGGCTTTCCTTGAGGAGATGCCTGATATGAAAGATTTAGAAAATCCAGACATCTATGTAGCATCAGAGATTATTTCTTCTGATGGGGTAGTTTTGGAGCAAATTTGAGAAAGAAAAAACTCAGCCCATTACTTATAATCAGCTTCCGCCGTATTTGGTATATGCCTCTTATGCCAAGGAAGATGAGCGTTTCAGAGCATTCTGGGATAGACCTGAAATCCATAGTGAGAGCAGTCTATTTCGAGGCGAAAGAGGGGAGGTTCTACCATTACCCAGCAGTTAGCCAGCTTTTATTTCACCAGAACGGCACAGAGAAAATAGAGAGGGCTTTCCAAAAGCTGAAAGAATGGTCTGTAGCGGTAAGTTTGGAGAAAAAGATATACCAAAGAGGAGATTATTACTTTCGTATTTCAATAAGTTTGATTTCCTATAATGCCAATGGGATGGAGATGGCATCAAAGGTTTATTTCAATAAAAACCAAAGACCTTACTCTTTCCGAAGCGGCTACATTTGTAGCGATGCTGAAAACCCAGTGAAAACAATCCGCTCAGAAACTTGGAAAGAGCGACAGAGGAGAAATGTAGTTCTGAAACAAATGCTCGAAACAAAATACATAGACCAAAGCTGACCCTATGACAAGGCTGTACAAGAGCCAATAAAACTGATTATCAGAACATTAAAGGAATAGACCAAAGTTATTCTGCATATTACAAACATTATCTTCGTCAGGAAATTTCTACATACCCTGAAAGATTATGAAAAGAAAACAGGAAAAGAACTGAACATATATGAGATGGACTAAAAATATATGTTACCGTTGATTCCAAAATGCAGAAATACGCAGAAGAAGCGATAAAAGAACACTTGACCAATCTGCAGAAAAGTTTTGATAACGAACAAAAAAACAATAGAAAGCGACCGTTTTTATCATATTTCCTGACAAGCTGGTAAATGATATTATGATGGCTTCTGTCAAGAGAACAGGAAGATATAAACAGCTTGCAGAGGCTGGTGTGTCAGAGGATTCCTATCATATGGAGTTTAAGAAAACCTGAAAACTTCTACTTTACTTGGGATGGAGAGCAGGATGTGAGATGTCTCCATGGATTCTATCCGTTATCACAGCAGATTGCACAGGCAGGGCTTATGGCTATGGAGCCTACGACAGGTGATATCAAAGCTTGGGTCGGAGGGATCAACTGGGAGCACTTCCAGTATGACCATGTGGAAACAAGGGAAAGACAGGTAGGATCTACCTTTAAGCCTTTGTGTATACTACGGCGATTATAAATTTAGGGATGACACCATGTACGCCTATTTCTAATGCATCTTACAGCAGAGGTTCTTGGCATGTAAAAAGGTTCTGGAGGTATGCTTAGAATGAAAGATGGTCTCGCTTATTCCAAAAACCCGATAGCAGTCCTGTTTGATGGAAGCGGCAGGTCCTAAAAATGTAATCCAATTAGCCAGAGATTTAGGGTTACAGGCGAGATGACTCCTGATTTGGCGACAGCTTTGAGGGTCTTCGGATATTACGATTTATGAGATGCTTGGGAGCTTATAGTCACTTTTGTATAACTCATGGGAATTATATAAAACCAGAGATGATTTGGCATGTATTGAAGATGCCAATGGAAGGTTATCAAGGAGGTGACAACAGAGGTCGAGAAGTAATGAACCCTATACATGCCTATAGTATGATAGATATGATGAAAGGAGGAGGCGAGCTACGGAACGGCATCAAGACAGCTTAGAAGTATAGGCATCAATGCGGGAAATTACTGGTAAAACAGGAACAACGCAGAAAAACCTAGACGGATGGTTCATAGGGATAACTCCAAACCAGCTACAGGTGTTTGGGTAGGCTGGGAAGATAGAGCTACCCACTTCTGGAGTACAGGAGAAGGACAGGGGCGAAAATGAGCGCTTCCTATCTGGGGGTATTTCTACGAAGAGAGTTTATGCTGATAAATCGCTGAAAAATCACCAGAGGATAAATTCGAAAAACCATCCGACTGAAAGGGATTGTTCTGATTTACAGGACTTGGAGGCTATGGAGATGAAGGAGGACTGCAGACAATAGATGAAATACAAAAATCTTGATAGAGGAAAAGATAAATCAAAATCAAACTAAAAATAGGGAAGAGGATATTGACAGCAGGATAAACCAAGGGGATGATATAGATTTTTAATCAATAAAAATTAAAATAGAAATGACAGATTTCTCAGATATAGAAGATGATTTTTACAGGCAAGGAATATACGCCTCTTCATAAAGATGCTTTTTTCTGCTTTCACCTGATGAAAAGATGAAAAGATAGAAAAACTTTTTGGGGAGATTATGCACACCCTGGGCTGATATGACAGATGACAGCCTGAAAGACTTCCAAAAAGAGTCGCGAAGATGTATGTGAATGAGATTTTCGTGGGCTTCTTCCGAAAACGCCAGGATTTCACCTTAAAATCAATCACAGATACCGCCAGATGCTTGTGAAAAAGATATTACGGTATATTCTTTTCCAGAACATCACTTTTGCCTATCATCGGAAGAGCCCATGTAGCCTATATTTCTAATGGAGAGGTTATAGGATTGTCTAAAAATCAATAGGATAGTGAATTATTATGCTCGCCGTCCGCAGGTTCAGGAGCGACTGACAATGCAGATTGTCCAAGCGATGAAAGAGGCTCTAGGGACGGAAGATGTGGCTTTGTCATTACAGATGCGATCATTTGTAGTAAACTGCAGAGGGATAAAAGACACCGCGAGCAGCACCATCACAGCCGAGCTCAGCGGACTATTTAGAAAAATCCCTACAACGCGAAAAAGAATTCTGCACCATGTGGGAAGCTCACAAAACTTGACTGAAATTAAAACCAAAGAGATGAATATAGAACTTCAACAAAAACTAAACCTGCTGTTCAAGCACAAAAAGAATGGCGAGAAGTGAGTTTTGAGAAAAAGACAAGAATTATTAAAGAATTTATCTAAAAATATTCTTGAAAATCATGAGAATACAGCCAAATGATTACGCGAGAAATGCAAAGCCTATTTCACAATCAAGAGGAGAGGTTAAGAAATGTACACTGATGACGGACTACTATGTAGCTGCGAGAATGTCCTAAAACCAGAGATTGTAGAAACGGGAACTTTCTGCAAGTGAGGTTTATTACCAGCCAATGGAGTTATTCTGGGAATTATACCATGGAATTTCCCTTTCTGGCAGGCGCTTCTGTTTTGCTATGCTGACTATTTTTGGCAGGGAATGTCGTTCTTCTGAAACACGCATCTATCTGCAAAGGTTCGGGAAGAGCCATAGAAGAACTATTCAAAAATCTGGCTTTTCAGAAGGGATTTTGCAGAATATAGAGTATTCATATGCTGATATAGAGGAGCTTCTAACAAATCCATTAGTAAAAGGAGTAAGCCTTACAGGGAAGCGAGGCAACGGGAAGAAAAATAGCACTCTCTTGCAGGAGCGAATATTAAAAAAATCATTGTTGGAATTAGGTGGGAATGATGCTTTCATCGTTTTAGATGATACAGATTTAGATAAGACAGCTAAGCAAGGTGCTGCAGCAAGACTGAGAAACTGCGGACAGAGCATGCACCCTCAGGAAAGATTTATTATCCAAGAAAGTATCTATGCCGAATTTTTGGAAAAACTAAAAAGCAGAATACCAAAAAAATATGAACTAGGGCGATCCATTTGATGATAAAACAGAACTAGCGCTAGCTTCAAAATCCTTTGCAGATGAGCTTCAGCAGCAGTATGAAAAAGGCTTTGGAGCATGGAGCAGAGGTTATAATCCGCTGGAAAGAGTGGATGATATTTCATTTAAAACCTGGGCTTATCAAAATGAATCTTGACAATCCGATGATTGATGAAGAGCTCAGCCGTTGGGAATAGTTATTTCAGTCAAAAGATGACGAAGAAATCTTGAAAATAGCGAATAATACTAACTTCGGTTTAGGAAATCTCCGTTTGGACAGCAAGAAGAGAGCTTTATTTCTTTTGCAGAAAACTTAGAGTCAGGAACAGTTTCTTTGAATAAGTTGATGACTTGACCCTCGTTTTCCATTTGGAGGAAACGAAAACTCTGGATACGGATTGAACTCTTTGAAAACATTGAAAGAATTCTGTGTAACGAAGAGTGTTTTCGGTGAAGTGAAATAATTTTACTTTTTAAATAAAATAAAAACCGCTTAAAAAGCGGTTTTTATTTAATGGTATTTTTATTCTACTTTGATATTACTCTATCTGAATAGTCGTAGTTGGCAGGGTTCCGCCTCCGTGATATTCAAAGATGATAAATCCATTTCCTGTAAGCGTGGAAGGTTTTATCCAGTGCCCACTGTTGGTGAAGCTTGCAGGATAATTAGTATTATAGAAGAAAGCAGTAAATGCGCTGGTGATGTCTGTCAGTGTGGCATTTAGGATATTTCCTGAAGGCTGATAGTCTGTAGAATAGTAGACTTTCAGAACATTCCCGTTATAGTGTCCATCTTTGGAATCAAAGGAGAATTTAGTCATATTGGAGAAATTGACAGGCACGATGAACATCGTTCTAGATTCTGGTTTAGCACCTGTAGTCACCGAAACCAAGGCTAAGGTATTTGTTCCCAGAATGGCTGGATACTCTCAATATCTATTCCTAATACAGGGTCGTTAATGTATTTAGCAAACGCCTCAGTAAGAGCTCCTGTGTTATAAGATCTCGAAATTTTCAGTAGTTCCCGCACCAGCATACACGATAGTAGTTCCGCCTTTTTGCAGGAGCAGTGTCTACTCTTTCCTGTGTGAAATTCACATCGCTGGTGTTTCTTATCAGCATTTGGTAGTCGTCATCAGTATCTGCTTACTATGAAGGTGATATTTCTTTACCAGTAGGAAGTTTGTCTTTCCCAAAGTCAGCAAATTTAGATGTTCTTAGAATAGCTGTTTTTCCGCTTGTGTCTCTACAAGTTCTCTGTTTGTATCAGTATTAGAAGAAAGCATCTACATAGGTTTTAGGCCCATTAGGAACTAAAATTTCGCTGTCTGCAAACTGCACATTTGGAACAGTTACTAGTTTATTGATGTGCTGAGCTTGTTTAGCTTCACTCTAAATTAGCCAAAGCCAGAGGAACAAGATTTGCAATGTCTGCTCTTCCGTTATTACATCACTATAGAAAGGTAGTTCCCAAGGGAAGAAGAAGGATTTTTCCAACGGTATATTGCATCTGTAACACCTACTCTGTTACGCCTTTATTCTACTCTTAAAATCAAGCCTTTAGCAGTGATTCTGATATGAGTTCCCTACAGGAAAATCTGTGAGCTGTGTGTTTTTCAATTTCTATTTGAAGTCCCACAGTAGGATTTTCTGGTTTGTCTTGGAAAACAATAGTTTTAGAAATTACCCTTTTCATCGGAAGAAATCCCATATCCATCAAAGATTTGGTCATCAGTGATAGTCAGGGCACTGCCATTACTCGGAGCCAATGCCGCAAAGGCCGCCAGTAGTAGTGTTAGTATCCCCAAACTTATTAGCATAGCAAATATCTGAATACTCAGTCATCTTTTTCTTACGCAGGAAGAGGTAATCTGAATAGTAACAGCTCCACACAACCTGTTTTCAGATATACTTTTCATTTTTATATATTTTTTAAAAGAATTACTAATTAAAATCTAAACTGAACATTTGCTGAGTAAGACCTTCCCCTGTGCGTACCAATATTTAGGTGCGAAAGGAGAATATTGTTTGTCAAAATCCGCTGCAAAATCTCGTAAGATGCTTTTTCGGTCTGCTCGAATCCGCCTGTGATGTAGCTCTTGTTGTTCAGCAAAGTTATTCACCAAGCAGAAACCATCAGATAATATTTACCAAAGAGCCAAGATTTCCTGCATTTACATTGACAAAGAATGCAGATGGCAGTTGTTTTTGGTGGAGAACTCTTCTCAGCTTCCGCTTCATCAAGCCCTGGGTATGGATCCCTCGTAGAAGGATTGGTATGAAATATTGAGTTCTGATAAGTGCTGCTGGATCTAAATAAGAATTATCAAAAATAGTTCCAGTTCGCTCCTACCCACCAGTATTTAGGGTTATTATATCTAAATCCAAGAGAGAATGCTGTCTGAGGCGTTCCTCCTTGTCTGTAGTTTTTGATATAGGCATCCCCTATGTAGGTATAAGTAGTTCCTCCAGAAGCGCCCACAGCATCGGAACTGAAATATAATTTAGGATTGTTATATAAACATATTCACCGTAGCTCGCAGCCCTTGTAGAGAGAGCGTAGTTACTTTTTACTTCCAATCCAAGTTCTAGTCCTCGGTTTTGTCGCTTTCATATCCTCACATCACCTGGTAAGAAAGCGCCATTGGTTACACCTTGTAAAACTGACCCATCAGCAAAGAAGCGCTGAACATTGGTTTCGTTTTCAGAGTTGATGATGTATCCGCTCAGCCTTGCTTTTACGAAAGGTGTAGAAAGCACATAGCTGAGATCATTAGCATTGATGAACATACTTCTCATACCTTCCACATGGATGAATTTACTCTGGGGTTAAAGAATAAATCTTCCCATGAAAGGCGCTTGGGAATAGGCTGTTCCGTTATAAACCAAGAAGTTTTCACTCATTGATTTTATAGACAACTGTCCTTTTAGTCCAAAAATTGTGAAATTCATAATCTTTACTTCTTCCGTAAGAGTCTGGATATAGATAATGCTGGAATTTACCATCTCGGTACGAAGTAGAATAGCTGAACTGTCCTCCCACGAAAACATCAAACTTGCCTGTGGAGAATTTCAGTGCTGGATTTACTTTTACTTCTTGTCTTCCAAAGGTGTAATCATAGCTTATTTTATCACCACGCCTTTAGGGTGTCTGTTTCGTATTCGTTGTATTTTTCCGCTTCCATTTCTCTTGTAAGGGTCTTGGTTCAGAGCATACTGACCTCCTAGCAGGTCTTTTATTTCTCTGTATTGGTCAGACTTGTAGTTTTGATAAGAAACATTTAGGATAAATCTTGTCTTATCATTAAAGTTGTGAGTGAAATGTGTGGAAAGATTCCAAATTTTGTCATCATTCACATCATCCACTAGATAGAATATTGACTGACCTTTGTAGCTAAGGTTAGCATGATAAAATCTATTCCAATCTATCTGAGATACAGAAGGATTGTCATTTATCCAGTTTTGAAGAACATTGTCATATTCTGCCTTTCCAATATAGTAGCTTGGTAAGTTTTTGAAATAAGTAGGCGAAGGGTTTTGGGCTTTGTGCCAATCTAATCGCGAAGATTTTTACTTTCCCAAACTGATAGGAAAGCGTCGTCCAAAGTTCCGTTTTCTTATTGATTTTTCCAATAATCCGTTAGCTGGAAAATAGGCTGAAAACCCTCGTTTTACTCTTTTTCGCTTCTTTTTCGCCATCCTGCCATCCCAGTAGGAGTTGTGAGATTCCTTTGTAGTCATAGACTTCCTGAGTGTTAGGGCTGGATGTAGACCTTCTATATGGGTTTCCCTACCATATTGAGCGTGAGGGTGTGTTTGTCATTGATTTTCTTTTCCACCCCTAAATATGCAGCATAGGAATCATAGAATGTTCCCTCTTGTACGCCTTCTTTTGCCCATCTTCGGCTGACCATTCCTGTGAAAGCCCATCCGTTTTTGTTCATTCCGAAGTGTATCGGTAAGAGAGCCTGTGGCGGTAGTTTCTATTCGTAATGGAGTAAGTCAGCTGGCTTCCTTTTCTGTATTCGCTCGCCTTTGTGTTTTTATAAATCACAGAGCTGATTCCTCCGAAAAGCGTATTCAGATGGCGAGTGGTTAGTGGCACTTTCTGATAACGAGTTATCTCGTTTAGTCCTCCCCAGCTGCTGAAATCTATATTTCCATTGTTTTGTTTTTGACATGGACACGCTGTTGAACATCATTTCACCAGACCTGCTGTCCAGACCTCTCAGGGCGAAACCAGTAAATTCCTAAATCATATCCCTGCGATTCTGTTGAAAAATATCCTGCGAAGACTGCAGCAGTCCCACAGTGGTCTGAAGAGAACTGTTGTCATCATCATTGTCACTATCACTGTCCAGTAGAGTGAAGCCTTGTTCGGTAGAGTTGTAAAGAACTGAATTTAAGACAATAACGCCCAAATCCTTTCTTTTTTCTCCTTCCTGCACACCGAAATCAATGGTCTTGGTTTCGTAATTGTTTTTAAAGACAACGATTTGATAATTACCAGGTTTCAAATCTACAAACTGGAAATACCCTGATTTTGTCTGCGATCATATTCTCCTCCGAGCCTTTCATGTCTACTAGCTCGTTCCACAGGCTTGCCTTTCTCATCTTTTTATGTAGGATAGACCGTGGTTTGTGCGTTACAGAAGTGCATCGCAGCGACTGTAAAGCCACAAATCAAGACAGATTTTTAAACATTTTCTAATCTAATTTAACAAGTTTTTAACAAAAAATAGAGCTAATGTTTAATTAAAACGAATATAACGATATGAAATAAATCATATCAATTTCTTTTCCTAAATGAAAAGAAAATTTAAATTTATCGGCTTTAGCAAAAGAAAGTTATCATGAGACAAGTATTTATCGTTATTTTTTGTGTTTTTGGTTTGTTTTATAATGCCCAGATGAAAAAGAACTGCCGCAGTGGGATTTTATAATGTGGAAAACCTCTGGGATACCGTGAAATCTGTGGATTATATAGATGCGACGTTTCCTGCTCATCATATCAATTTTCATAGAAGTGTGTTTTTGGATTCTTTGAAATATTTGGAAATTACCAAAGATTACAAAGGGCCGTGGGACTATGAGCGGATAAAAAGGACAAAAAGTAGTGAGAAAACAGATACTTTCGGAAGATTTTTACGCCTAAAAAGCAATAAAAATTATACTTATAATATTTACCAGCAGAAGCTGAAAAACATCGCGCAGGTTATCTCTGAAATCGGCTTTAAATACACTAAAACTGCACCCGCAGTAGTGGGACTTGTAGAGGTGGAAACCGCTCAAGTGGTAGAAGCGCTGACTCAGCAGGATGCCCTGAAAAAGTATGACTATGGTGTGGTGCATTATAATTCTTTGATGCGCGTGGGATAGATGTAGCGCTGATTTATCAGAAGAAAAAGATTTACCGTGACCAATTCATATAAAAAGAACTTGTGCTTTTCCGTGAAGATGGCAAAAGAGAATACACAAGGGATCTGCTAGTGGTTTCTGGGATTTTGGATGGAGAAAAAGTGGCTTTTTTCGTGAATCACTGGCCAAGAAGAGGTGGAGAAGCCGTGTCTATGCCGAAGCGTAATGCCGCTGCTGCCCCTGCTGAAACAAGAAAATGGACGCCCTGCGAGAGAAAAACCCAAATATCAAACTCATCGCGATGGGAGATTTTTAATGATGACCCCTATCAGCCCAAGTTTTAAAAATCATCTGAAAGCCGTAGGCGATGAAAAAGAACTGAGTGAGGAATATCCATATTTCAATCCGATGTACAAAATGTACAAAAAGGCGTAGCGAGTTTAGCTTACCGAGATGCACCGAACCTTTTTGACCAAATTATTTATTCTAAAAAAATCTAGTTTCTGGTTCTTCTGCCGAGGAATATGCTGTTTATAGAACCGAAGTCTATGCGCCTGCTTACCTTATTAATAAGCAAGGAAATTACAAAGGTTATCCTTTCCGCTCTTGGGATGGAGACAAATTTACAGGAGGCTACAGCGACCATTTCCCCAGTATTCACTATTTTGCAGAAAGAGGCTAAATAAGTATCATATAAATCTCCCTGTCCTGCTGTAGAGGAAACACGCCTAAAAATCTGTCCTTTGGCATCGCAGAGAATACCGATTTTTTTCGCGGTCAATGCTGGATATTTTTCATCTTTTAGGAATTTGATATTTTCTTTTTCCAAACATTCCTTTCTGGTTGAAAATGTCTCCTTCTTTGGGTTTTCTCAGCTCAAAGGGAGGAAAAACTTTCTTTCATTGAAAAGCCAAGGTTTAGAATTTTGGATTCTGAAATCTCTATTTTGTAGAATTTTTCCGTTTCGGAGAAACTGATTTCGGTGGGAAATTCGTTTCTTTTCTTCGTTTTTAGGAATGATGATGAGGTTCTGTGTAATCTATTTTCAGCGAAAAATCTTTGCTGAAAAACACTTTTTCCTGTCTCGGCTGAAAATATTTTTGAATTTCCGTTTCGCTGCCGAATCCGAATTTATTCAGAATCTCAAATTTCATTATATCCTGTGTGTCAGCTAGTTTCTCTTTGTTGAAACTAAGATAATTGCCCATTTTTAGTTCCGTTTTTAGCGATGAGAATTCTTCTGGCTTTTTTGTTTGATGAAATCACTGCTTGCTGGATTATATTGAGACTTTTTGCTAAAATTTTTGAATAAAATTAGAATCCGTCTTACCAGCTCTGGAATGATGAGGTTTCTGATTTTTGTTTCTGAGATAATCATTTTTTGTTAGAAATATCTTCGCGGAAAGGCACCGAATTTTTTTCTCCGCAAAATCATAGATTTCTTCCTTTGTGAAAAGCCAAAAGCGGGCGTAGGATTTGGTTTTCGTTCGCTGGGATGCCGCTTAGTCCTTTCAGACCGCTTCCACGCATCAGGTTGATGAAAAATGTTTCCAGCTGGTCATTCAGATGGTGGGCAGTCGCTATCAAAAATCTATGCTGTTTTCTTCGCAGATTTGATGAAAAATGGTATCTCAGCTCTCTTGCCCAGAGCTGTATAGAGCCGTTTTCGGGCTTGTTGTCTTTTTCTGAAACGGAATAGATAAACAGCGGAATTTCGTGTTTTTCGCAGTAGTCTTCTACTATTTTTGGTCTAAATCAGAGTCTTTACCGCGCAGCTTGTAGTTGATATGCGCCGCCGAAATCATAAAGTCCGATTGCTCTGCGCTTCTCTTTCGGAAAAGGTCGAGCATGACCATAGAATCAGCACCTCCACTCACCGCAAGGAGGATTTTTCTTTTGTGAAATCTCCAGTGATTTTTGTTTATTTCTTCATTAAAAGAATCAAGACTAAGCATAAGACAAAAGTAATAAAAAAATAACAATAAATAGAGACAAAGTCCGTTATATCAAAATAAAAATTGTTATCTTTGGAGGGAGTAATTTAAATATTTTGATGATATGAAATTAATGAAATGTTTGTCATCGGTAGCAGTGGCACTTACAGCGATCATCTTGTGTTAGTAAAAACAGTATGATATACTTAATAGTAACTATAAACAAGCAATAGAGAATGTAGCTGAAAGACAGAGAGAAATTCAAGATTTAAAGGCTAAAAATGCTGGTTTGCTTTGAGCGAAAATAACTTATTAAAGGAACAAAGCGCATCTCTAAAATCTTCTCTAGATGCATGTTTGTCTAATACAGGTAAATCATCTTCTAATATTGATAAACTGGTAGGGAGAAATCAATGCTTCTAATGCCTATATCAAACAACTTACGAGATGCTAAATTTAGAAATGACAGCTTGAATCTGGCTTTGTCTAATAAAAATGAAGCGTTCACTAGACAATGAAGCTGATAAAGATGTAGAAGTAAAAGTATTGAAAAAGGAGTGGTGATGATTTCACTTTCTGATAAAAATGCTTTACAAAACAGGAGATTACAATGTTCTTCCTGCTGCACAAGAAGTGCTAGGAAAAGTAGCAAAAGTAATCAACGACTACGATAAATACTCAGTTCTGATAGAAGGAAATACGGATAATGTGCCGTTAAACTCATCTAACTTGCCGAGAGACAACTGGGATTTATCAGCTCTTAGAGCTGACTGCGATAGCGAAAAATTCTACAAACTAAATTTGGGGTAAATCCATCAAGAATAACAGCTGGTGGTAGAAGTGAATACAACCCTAAATCTACTAATATGAGTGTTTCTGGTAGAGCAGAAAACAGAAGAACGGAGATTATCATCATGCCGAAGTTGGAGGAATTTATGCAGCTTATGGATGTAGCTCCTGTGAAAAATGAGTGAAATTAAAATTCAGAAAAACCTTAGAAATCTCTAAGGTTTTTTTATTTTTGACGCATAAATCATCAGAGGAATGAGTTTTTAGTGAATTGGTCCAGAAAATGGATGATTATTTGAGAAATACTGCTCTCAGGAACCAGAACTTTTGGTAAGACTGAGAGGAGACCTATCGTGTGACAGAGCAGCCGCATAGTGATTTCAGGAAACAGCAAGGGCGTTTTCTGGCGATTGTTTCTAAACTTTTTGTCGCCTAAAAATATTTTTAGAAATAGGGACTTTCAGGCTATGCCACGCTTTGTCTGGCTGAGGGACTGGCTGAGAATGGAGAATCACGACATTGGATATCAATGAAGAATTGAGCTATTTGCCCAAGAAATATTTTTGCAGAAAGTGATTTTGCAGAGAAAATAAATTTTTGTCTTCAAGACGGAGAGAGTTTCTCCAAAAACACGGATGAAATGTATGATTTGGTCTTCATAGATGGGAACAAGGCGTATGTAGATTACCTCAATCTGATAAAAACCCAGACTCAGAAGCGGCGGAGTGGTGCTGTTTGATAATGTTCTTTGGTATGGCAAAGTTTTTAGAGGAAAATCCAAAGAGCAAAATGACCAAAAATAAAAAGAACTAAAACGAAATAGTCTCCAAAGATGATGATTTTTGAAAAATCTTATACTACCTTTGCGAGATGGAATAAATCTCATCAGAAAGAAATAATATTTTAGAAGGTGAGTTTAGTGATAAATAAAAAGATTATGATAGTGAAAGCCATTGCCAGTGTGTCAGTAGTTCCTGTGAGGGCGGAAAACTCGGACAGAGCCGAAATCGTGACTCAGCTTTTTGTTTGTGAGAGTTGTGATATTTTAGAGGTGGATAAAAACTGGACGAAGATAAAAATTCATTTTTGATGGATACGAAGGCTGGGTGGATACCAAGCAGGTTTCACCAATTTCTGATGCTGATTTTATCAAAAGAAAAAACAAAAACTGTCACGGAGAATTTTATAAATTATCAGCATAATGGAGAAAAACGCTCCTTTCCATAGGTTCTGAAATAGATACTGATAATCAAGAAGATACAAAAACAACTTTGATAAAGAAAACCTACTGCCTTAGAATTTCTGAATGTTCCTATCTGTGAGGGCGGGAGGAGTTTTTGGGATAGATTGCAGTGGTTTTACCCAGATTGTTTATAAAGTGCATGGCATTCAGCTGCCTCGTGATGCGTATCAGCAGGCTGAGGCGGGAGAGGTTTTGAATTTTGTTGAAGAAGCTGAAATCAGCGATTTGGCGTTTTTGAGAACGAAGAAGGCAGAATCATCCATGTGGGAATCATGCTGGAAAATCAGAAAAATCATCCACGCCCCACGGGAAAAAGTGAGGATAGATGATCTGGACTGCATAGGGATTTTTAACAAAGACCAAAACAAACACACGCACAAACTGAGATTTGTGAAAAAGAATTTGCCCAAACCTATAAGAAATGATTTTTATAACCTTTTTATTTTGTCTGCTTTTTTGGATTAAAGAGTTTTTTTCGTGGTTTAATGAAAAAGCCAAAAAGGAGTGGATGGACGAAAGAAAGCCTGAAAAATAGTTCAGGAAAAAGCTGAAAAATCAGAAAGTGATATGGATGCACTCGGCAAGTCTTGGGAGTATGAGCAGGGGCTTCCTGTTTTTAGAAAAACTAAAAACGAATACCCAGACTATAAAATTTTAGTAACTCTCCGTCAGGCTACGAAAATGTAGTCAAAAACAGCATATTGCTGATGCAGTGTCTATCTCCGTTTGACAAAAATCTACAATACAGGAGTTTATTTCTCAGTTTGATACCAAAATTTTCTTTACCGTAAAATATGATTTTTGGTATCATCTCCTTCGTGAGCTGCACAGAAAGGAACGAAGATTTTTTTGTGGTTTCGGCGTTATTTTTATGAAAAAGCAGATTTTTTAAACCTTATGGGAAGTGGTTCGTAAACGAGCTGATGTGGATTGGTTTTTCATCAGACGCCACGCTCAGGAGCAGCTTGCCAAAAATATAGGATTGGTGCAGTCTTCCATTTCTGGAGATACCCGTTTTGACCGAGTAAAACAGATACAGCATCAGGATAATTTTGTGGAATTTATCCAAGAATTCAAAGAGACAAACCGCTTGTGGTCTTTGGGAAGTTCTTGGAAATCCGAGAGAAAAATCGCTGATGAAATTGCCGATAAAATAGATGCCAAAAATCATCATCGCACCGCATGATATTAAGCGAAATATTGAGTTTCAGAACGAGAAACAAATTTTGAAATATTCTGAATCGAAAACCAAAAATGCCCAAGAAAAATCAGCTAAAAATCCTGATAATAGATAGTATAGGGCTTCTTTCTAAAATTTATTCCTACGCTGATTTGGCAGTTGTGGGAGGCAGTTTTCATGACAAGGGCTGCATAATATTTTTAGAGGCGGCTACTTTCGGTGTGCCCGTGATATTTGGAAATCATTACAAAAATCCAGAAGCGGACAACCTCATCAGTGCCAATGGAGGGAAATCTTTTGAAAAACGAAAAAGAGGCTTCAGAATTTATTGTAAAAATTATTAAAAGATAAAGCGCTTCTGCACGAAATGTCCGAAAAAGCGAGAGATTTTGTAAATTTTCAGCCTGATTCAGCTGAGATGATTTTTGCAGAAAATGCGGTCATTGATGTGAATTATGTTTTTGTAACTTTGATATCTGTTTAACCAAATAAATTAAGAAAAATAATGAACAACAAAGGTGTTTGGAATAGGAACAATAGGACTTGTCATCATCGGACTTGTCCTTGCGATAGGGTTTTTGGGATAAGAAGCTATAACAGTCTGGTAAAAGAGAATAATAATGTTCTCAATAAATGGTCTAATGTAGAGACAATCTATCAAAAAGAGCGAACCTGATTCCAAATCTACAAAATACAGTAAAATCTTATGCGAAATTCAGAGCAGGAAACTTTAACTAAAGTAGTGGAGGCAAGGTCTAAAAGCTACCCAAGTTACAGTAGATCCTACTAATATGACGGAAGAAGATATGGCGAAGTTCCAGAAAGCACAAGGGGAACTGAGCAGCTCATTGGGCAGACTGATGATGGTAGTGGAGCAATACCCAGAACTAAAAAGCTGACCAGCAGTATATCAACTTCAGAGAGAATATATCGCCATAGAGAACAGCATCAGAACGGAAATAGTTTATTATAACGAGGCAGTGACAACATTTAATAATGAAGTGGAATCTTTCCTGCCAATCTGTTTGTTGCTCTTTTTCTAAATTTTAAAAGCAAACCTTATTTCAAAGCTGACGAAGGAGCTTCTAAAGCGCCAGAGGTATTTAAAGACTAAAAAGATGAACCATCTCTCAGACACTGATGTTTCGGCTTTGGTGGAAGCTATAAAAACTGCGGAAAACCACTCCACGGGAGAAATCCGTGTGCATATAGATTCTTCCACAGAGCAGGAGAGTGAGCGTGTGGCATGGGAGGTTTTTGAGAAGCTAAAAAATGCATGAAACTAAGGATAGAAATGCTGTCCTTTTTCATGTTAATTTTTGACCAAAAAAATATCTGAGCATCATCGGAGACAAAGGCATCCATGAGAAAGTATGCCAGAGTTTTTGGGATAAAATTCATGCTGAGATAGTGGCAGATTTTTGCGAAAGGTGACTATTTGCAAGGATTGAAAAATGGCATTTTAGCGACAGGAATAGAACTGAAAAAGTATTTTTCCTGTCAGTGAGGAAAACCCAAATGAATTACCAGATGAGATTACATTTTTCTTAGAAAATTCATATGGGTTTTATTTATTAGTATAGGAGGCTGGCTTTCAGCTCAGTATACTATCCCTGAGAAACCAAAAGTGCTTTATCCTGTGTATGATGAGGCGGGGCTTCTTTCTTCGAAGGAAAAGGAACTGCTGAACCAGAAACTGATAAAATTTGAGGATAACACATCTACGGAAATAGAGGTGGTTATCATCCCTTCCACCAAGGGAGAGGATATTAACTTTCTCGCTACGAGATTTGGGCAGACTTGGGGAATTGGAAAAAAAGGAGTGGACAATGGAGTTGTTTTTCTGATTGCTACTGAAGATAGACAAATTTCCATACAGCAGGGAAGGGCTGTGGAAAAAAATACCTGACAGCCTCTGTTGCTGGGCAGATAATAGATTATCTTATCATTCCTAAATTTAGACAAGGGAAATGGTATGAGGGAATAGATGAAGGGTAAACGCCCTGATGGAAGCTACACAGGGGAAATTTAAACCACAGAAAAAAAGAAAAAGAAGAAGGAGATTTTTGCAATGGTGGCTGTTTTGATTTTTTGTTGCCTTTATCGTAATAATGATAATTTTTAATCAAATATGGTGACAAAGGGTGGCGGACGAGCGGCGGATATAATAGTTTTGATGATGTTATTATTTCCCGTAGGGGGCGAAGCAGTTTCCTGGTACATTCTGGGGTTTTCCATCTTCTGGTGGAGGAGGTTCAGGCGGTGGCTTTGGCGGTTTTTGGCAGCGGTGGTACATTCGGCGGCGGCGGAGCCAGTGGCGGCTGGTAACTTAATATTGGGATTATTAAAGATAAGATAGTTTTTAGGGGCGGAGGTTTGTTTTATGCTGGAATAAAAAATTTATAACCAATGAAAGAAAAAGTAGAAAACAAATTAGATATATTTAACATCGTAAAAAGACAGAAAAAGGAATGAAATTCTGGAATGTATGAAAAAGACAGAAAAAGTTCCTTTGAAGGTCAAAGAAAAACATAGAACAGAAGATCGTTATAGAAATAGATGATGATAAATCTAAATACTATATAAAACAAACCGACCTTCGGAAAGAAAAACTAAAAACTACGCCCATATATTTTTAGGTTTTGTATTTTTGGTAATGGCAGGGACGATAGGTTTTTATTCCGGCAATATCTGGAGTTTCAGGACTATCTCTCTAAAAAAATGAGGAACTTGTAACGCTTAGCCAAAAATACCTTTGCAGAGCAGAAACGAAAAACCGAGGAGCTGAAAAGAACTACAAAGTTTGACTTTGGATAATATAGAAAATCTCCCAGAGGAAAGAAAAAAACCTGATGCTGAACATTATCCCAAGTGGAAATCCTCTACAGAGGGAACTAGAAGTGACGAGTAATTTTGGGAACAGAAAACACCCTATAAGCGGAGGAATAAAAGCATCATAACGGTGTAGATCTGAGGCTGAATACAGGCGATGATGTCATCGCGCTAGCCATAGGGAAAGTGATTTTTGCAGGAGTAAAAAGGAGGTTATGGAAATACGGTAATCCTAGAGCATGCATTTGGTTTTCAGACTCTTTATGCTCATTTGGATAAAAATTTATGTAGATACAGGCGAAATCGTAGGAAAGGGAAAAGTGATAGCAGCGGGAGGAAATACAGGAAATTCTACAGGGCCGCATCTTCACTATGAAGTTTTTGTATAACAACGCACTAGGTGGAGCCAGAAAAATTTTATAGTTTGGGATAAAGAAAATTTTTAATATAGTGTTTAACAATGAAAAATGTACAATGGGAATCTTTTCTAACAATAATGGGAAAAATCAAACGAAATGAGTGTGAATGTATCATCAAAAAGGAGTAAATGTAATTGCTCCAGAAACTCACTTCAAAGGAGTGATAGAAACTAGTGCCATGACACAGATAGAAGGCTTCTTCGAAGGAGATGTAAATGTGAAAACACCCTGCATATAGGTAGAACAGGGAGAGTGAATGGGAATGTAGTGGCGGATTCTGTTTTCATCGATGGAGAAATCAAAGGAGATATCTCTGCGGATAGAGTAGAGATTGGCGAAAATGGACGAGTGTATGCTAACATCATCTCTGCTTCATTCATTATCCATGAAGGAGCAAGATTTGAGGGTAATAAAAAAAGATGAAAGTAGAGGAACATACTTACAATAGTATCACTACTGATGATGAGTAATCATCTTTCTTTAAAACGAAAACAAAAAGCAGTCGTTTAGGACTGCTTTTTATGTTTAATCTTCTCCTTTCATTTTTCGGCGTTTTTCTGCCATGATTAGAGCTTCTAGCATTTCTTCTATATCTCCGTTCATAAAGGCGTCCAGATTGTAAATAGACTTATTGATTCTATGGTCGGTCACACGCCCTTGAGGATAGTTGTAAGTTCTGATTTTCGCGGAACGGTCTCCTGTAGAAACCATGGTTTTTCTCTGGGCTGCGATGTCTCCTTGTACTTTTTGTAATTCTATATCATAGAGTTTCGTACGAAGCATTTCCATTGCTAACTCTCTGTTAGCCAGCTGAGAACGAGCCTGCTGACAAACCACTACTATTCCCGTAGGTTTGTGAGTCAGCTGTACTTTTGGTTTCTACCTTGTTTACATTCTGTCCTCCTGCTCCTCCTGAACGCGAAGTCTGCATTTCTATATCAGCTGGGTTGATTTCCACATCTACTTCCTCTGCTTCTGGTAGTACAGCTACGGTAATCGCTGAGGTATGCACACGCCCTGGGACTCGGTCTCTGGAACACGCTGAACACGGTGAACACCAGACTCGAATTTCATGATTCCATACACACCCTCACCTTCTACTCTCATGATAAGTTCCTTGTAGCCTTTTGCAGCCTCGTTGTAGTCGGTAACTTCGTGTCTCCAGCCTTTTGACTTGAAATACATCGTGTACATTCTATACACATCTTCCACGAAAATAGCAGCCCTCGTCACCACCCGTTCCTGCACGGAGCTCCACCATGACATTTTTGTCATCTGCTGGGTCTTTCGGGATGAGGAGGATTTTTCAGGTCTTCTTCTAATTTTGGGATAAGCGCCAGACTTTCCTGCTTCTCCATTTTAGCTAAATCTATCATATCCTTATCAGATTCTGTGGCGATGATTTCATCGGCCTCTTCTATGGAGTTTTTTTAGCGTTCATGTATTGGTCAAAAACAGCCACCACTTTTTCCCAAATCGCTGTATTCTTTGTTAAGAGAAGAATATCTTTTTGGTCAGAGATTACATCTGGCTGGATGATTAGATCCGCTACTTCATTATATCTTTGTTTGATTGCCTGTAACTTTGGTATTAAACTATTTGCCATTATTTAATTTTGAATGGGCAAAGATAAGAAAAATCCTATGTAATGAGTTAAATTTTGGTTTAATGACAAATAAAATTCCAGTTAATTTAATATAATCAAACAAGAAAATATTTGGAACAAAATGTCTTATCTTTGCGGAAAATATTAATATATGAGATTTTTAAAATTACCTATTTTAGTAAGCGTTTTTATTTTTGGAACAGTTTATGGACAAAAAGTCATCAAAAACCTAAACCAACCAAGGAAGAAGTTGTATATATAAATGTTGATAAAGAAGCAGTTTTCTCAAAAGGAGGTGATAATGGTTTTCGTGAATTAGTGGCTATAGCTATTGACACAGATAAAATAGATGAGTACGAAGATTTCCCTGAAGAAGAAAAGAAAGAAATCCAAAAACTTATTTCAGAGAATAAACCTACTCCCTCAGTTATGTTATCTACTACCTTATCCTTCATAATAGAGCCAGATGGGACAATGTCAAATGTCTTGGCAGAGGGAGAAAATCAATCATTTAATAAAGAAATGGAAAGAGTTGTAAAAGAAGATATAAAAGATAAATGGATTCCTGCTGAAATAAAAAGGCAAAAAGTTAGATCCTATTATAAGATGCCTATTAGAATGAGGATTGGATAAAAAGAAAGGACAAATTTCTTATCTTTGATATTAGTTTATAGAAATTTTTAAAATTATCTGTTTTGGCAGCTGTTTTTGTTTTTCGGAACAGCTTATGGGCAAAAATCATCAAAAACCCTAAACCAACCAAGGAAGAAGTTGTATATAAAGATGCTGACAAAGTTGATAAAAAAAGTTGCTTTTTCAAAAGGAGGTATGCACTGGCTTTTCGTGAATTATTGATATTAAATGCTGACTTGGATAAAATAGATGGGTACGAAGACTTACCAGAAGAAGAAAAGAAAGAAATCAAAAACTTATTTCAGAGAATAAGCCTACTCCCTCAGTTATGTTATATACTACCTTAACCTTTATAATAGAGCCAGATGGGACAATGTCAAATATTTTTGGCAGAGGAGAAAATCAATCATTTCAATAAAAAGAAATGGAAAGAACTCTGAAAACTATAAAAGATAAATGGATTCCTGCTGAAATAAAAAGGCAAAAAGTTAGATTCTATTATAATGTACCTATCAAAATGAGGATTGAATAATGAAGAAAAGGATAAATGTCTTATCTTTGAAAAAAATATTAGATTATGAGATTTTTAGATTACCAGTTTTAGGAGCTATTTTTATTTTTGGTGTGGTTTGTGCACAAGAAAAGCCTAAATCCCAGCCGACAAAAAGAAACAGAAAAAGTAAGAGATTCAGATGTAGATGTTGATTTCCCAGAAGGTGGAACCTATGGATTTCAGAGGTTGTTAATATCAATCATTGACCCAAATAAAATAAATCAATATGAGCATTTACCCTATGGAGGTTCAAGAGAAGATTAAGAAGACTAATGCTGCACCTGACATTACACTGACAGCGAATTTAGCATTTACCGTGGAGCTAGATGGAACATTGTCCAATATTTCAGCAAAAAGGAGAAAATCAATCTTTTTAATAAAGAGATAGAAAGAGCCGTAAAATCCATACAGACCAAATGGATTCCTAGCGAAGCAAATGGAAAGAAAATAAGGTCTCGTATGAAATTTCCTATCAAAAATGAGTGTCAAATAATCAAAAACTCCTTCGATAGAAAATACGGAGGGAATTTTTATTCATTAATAGATAAAGAAGAAAGGATAAAAGTTTTATCTTTGGGAAAAGATTAGCTTATGAGATATTTTTAGATTGCTTTTTTAGCGCTTGTTTTTATTTTTGGAACAGCTTATGGGCAAAAGAGGGCTGTATCCAAACCAGTAAGGGAAGAGGTTATATAAAAAAATATTGACTTTGTCGATAAAGAAGCGGTATTCTCAAAAGGAGGAGAGACTGGTTTTCGTGAATTATTGGCATCAAATACTGATTTAGATAAAAATAGATAAGTATGAGGGTTTCTCTGAAGAAAAAGAAGGAAATTCAAGAGCTTATCTCTGAAAAGAAACCCGTTCCGCCGGTTTTGTTATCCACGAGATTGACATTCGTAGTTGAACCCAATGGGACATTGTCTAATGTTTTGGCAAAGGAGAAAAATCAGTCATTTAATAAAGAAATGGAAAAAGAGCCGCCCTGTCCATAAATGCCAAATGGATTCCTGCCGAAATAAAAGGCAAAAAGTAAGGTTTCTTTATAATATGTCTATCAAAAATGAGGTTGAATAACGAAAAGGATAGAAATTTTATTTTTATATTGGTTTATGAGATTTTTAAAATTATCTGTTTTAGCAGTTGTTTTTGTTTTTAGGTGTGGCTTGTGGACAAAAATCATCAGAGCCTAAAACTACAGAAGAAGAGGTTGTATATAAAGATACTGATGAAGTTGATAAAGATGTAGACAAAATTGATAAAGAAGCTGTTTTTCCAGAGGGAGGAATAGATGGTTTTTCGTAATTTGTTAGCTTCAAAAGTAGATGCAGATAAAATAGATGAGTATAAAGAGGTTGAAAAGAAGTAGAAAATGGATTTTTCAGAATTTTTCGAAAGAAACCGATTTCAAAAGCAACAATATCATCTGTCTTGACATTTACTGTTGAGCCAGACGGTACAATTTCCGATATTTCAGCAAAAAGGAGAAAATCAATCTTTTAATGAAGAGATAGAAAGAGCAGTAAAAATCCATACAAACCAAATGGATTCCTGCTGAAGTAAAGGGGAAAAAGTTAGAAAGTAAGTATTATGTGCCTGTCAAGATAACGGTTGAATAACGAGAATTCTCTTCGTAGAAAATACGGAGGAATTTTTGTCTATGAAAATAGATAGAGAAGAAAAATTGGGATTAAAATTTATTTTTATACTTTTTGCCAAATCTAAAAAAATAGAATAAAAATGATACTTACTATTTTATTAATGTTGGGTTTTTCATTTTCTTTTTGCCCAAAAGAATAATACTAAAAAGAAAATACAGAGTTCTCCCACTGAAAAAGCACCTGCCCCTCTACCTATAGAGAAAGAGGAAAGCTATCTGCCTGTGCAGTATATTGAGACTCAGCCTGTTAGAAATGGATGAAAAACTTATGTATGATTTGGTAAATAGGGGTATGGGATTATTTCTGGTAATATGCCATTAGATGAGAATGGTTTTAATTTCATGTACGATTATTTTTGTGGAAAAAGGCGAAAAATACATATTGATTTCACCTAATGGAAAAAGAAGAACCATTGCTTGAGAATTTAAATTTTTATTAATGTTTTCAAAGATGGTTCTAAGCTATACTCAGATAAATGTAAAGATTATTCAGAAGTTACTCATTGTCCTAATCTTAAAATTGTTTCTAAAAATGGAGAAACCAAGAATGTTTTCATCAGAATACCTTTTTCCTTATTGGTGTTGGATATTCTAATAAGATCAATTTAAAATGATAAATCTTTTTACAATCGTTCATCATCGTCAAACATTAAAAAGTTAATCTGATAGATGAAACAGGTAAAATATTGTTAGACAAAGATGTAGATGATATTGAGTTATTTATTTCCGCCATATGTTTCAGTAGAAGAAAAATAATCAGATTAAAAATTTATCATTTATTGGATAGGCAATTTGTAGATTTCAAAGGGATTGGAATATCACAAATCTCTTCCATGTCATAAACTTTTGTTCTAAAAGTTCCTAATGATATAAGGTGGTAGAACCTGGGTCTCAAACAACTTTTTGAAATCGAGTCAACCAGAATTGAAGAAATAGGAGAAAAGGGAAAAAGCTAAGATGTAGTATATTTAGGAAATAATGTGAAAGAGAGTTGTCGATCGTAGTGGAAAAATTTTATATGAGGATAAAGTAAGAGTAAAATATATAGGAGAAAATGGCAATCTTTTATGTTTATGATATCAAAGGATTATTATAAGACAAATCAATATAGCCTTACTGAAAAAGAAATACTTGTTCCCAAGATTTTATAAAGAAGTTTCAAGAAATGGTATTTTTCAATATGTAAAAATATGAAAAATATTATGAAGTGAAAAATATTAAAACAGGGGAAATACTTTTATACGGAAGAAGATCGTGTTCAATCCTATGGTGAATTGGGAAATTTAATATATATAAACAGAACATATGAGACGGAGCCTAATGTGTACTATAGAGGAGGTGAATGATATATATACTAAAAGATGGCAGTTGATTTTTAAAGAAAAAGAAAGTTTTTTCTCGACTATCAGATCCTTACTCTAATTATTTACAAATTGGAAACAAAGGAAACAGTACAATCGTTGATAAAGATGGAAAAATTATAATCCCAAGCGTAAAGGTCTTGAATTATATTAGGTTTAATAGTGATAAAGAAATATTTGAACTAGTAAAGAAATTAGAAAAAGGCAGAACCTTATGAATGCTAGCAATTTAGAAGGGAACAAAGTTGAATGCAAATAATAGTAATTTTTATAAAAAGATGAAAAATCTTATTGACAATTGAGTGCTCTCTTTTTGGGTTTACTCCGCACAAGAAAAATGAAACGAGTTACAGATTCTGGGAAGCTGCAGTGGTAGAAGAAAAAGTGGCAGAGCCAGAACCA
>BNJS01001808.1_pt1 | contig 37136 bp, 64 predicted proteins | sample 8540461 | NCBI WGS metagenome assembly BNJS01 (sample SAMD00202454, study PRJDB9452) | human saliva metagenome | isolation source: human saliva | place: Japan
CTTCGGACGGGGTAAAATTTGACCTAAATGCAAAAGGAAGAAACTCGGTTTCTTCCTTTTTGAGTAAATAGATAAAAGGCCGTCTGAAAGTTTGTTAGAGAGATTCGCATAAACTTTCAGACGGCCTTCTGACTGCTAATGGACAGCCTTGTGATGGCTTTTTGGAGTGTGATGATGCCTTTACAACAGTCGTTTGCCAATGGGACCTTGCCATATCACTTTTTGCAGCTTAGCGATATATACCGCCTTGCGGTAGCCGTCGGGTATCCGGCAATATTTGGAATTGGAAAGAGCCCTACGCCTGTTTGTCGGCAAAAGAATTTTTGTCGTATTGATCAATCCGTTCGATGGTGGTTGAGTCGTTCGGCGTCAGAATCCGCTGTTGTAGGCTGAGCCGTAGCCAAATCATCGTCTTCGCGTTCGGCAGCCGCGCAATCTGTGGATTGCAGGTGCGGAGGTAATCAATCATTTCGGTCAGTTGTTGCTGGGCTTGTTGATGAGTCGGACATATTTTTCCCTTGTTATGTGAATCGACGGATAGAAAATGGCAGGTTTGAAACCCGCCATGCTGTTAAAAACCGGACAAACCGGCTAGTTTGGATGCTTTTAAAGCCGCCTGGATGTTTGCAGCCTGAAGGCCTTTGGGGGCGCTGGTGACATCAAAAGAAACTTTTTGGCCTTCTTTCAGGGTTTTGAGCCTTCCATGTTGATGGCAGAGAAATGTGCGAACAAATCATCGCCGCCTTCATCAGGAGTGATAAAACCAAAGCTCTTTTGCATCGTTAAACCATTTAACAGTACCGCTGCCATAAATACTACTTTCCATATCTAAAAATTGATCAAACCAAGCCGGACGGGTTTACAGTAAACAGTAAGACGTTGTCTTATTATTTTAGAGTATTTGCTCCAGTCGGGCTTAACTGTCTTTTACCTTTGTTAAGCAAATGTAGTCAAGCAATAAACGGAAAAAGGCGTTTTTGTACGGAAAACAGTGAAAAATACAACAGTGAACGGATAGGGCGTCTGAAAAGGGTGTGAGGCAGGCCTGCAGGACATCGGTATGGGGTGGTGCAGGGTGTATAATTCCACTGTTTTGCCGCTGTGTGCGGCTGTATGTGCGGAATAGTGAATGGATAGGAAAAATTCCTTTGAGTAATAAACAGATGGCCTTTTTGCTGGCAACGATGACGGCGATTATGCCTTTATCCGTCGATGCTTATTTGCTGGCGATTTTATCGTTGTCCGACGATTTGCAGGTGCCGGTAAAGTTGATTGAGAAAAAGCCTGAGCAGTTTTATGTTCGGTGGCGTTCGGCCAGCTGCTGGGCGGTGCGGTGTCGGATGAAAGGCAGGCGTACGGTGGCTTTTGGGCGGTTTAGCTGCTATGCGGTCGCTTCGCTGGCCTTGGCCTTGCTTCAAACCATGGAGCAGTTGATCGTGTTGCGGTTGCTGCAGGCTTTTTGGCGGCGGAATGGCGGCAGTGATGGCCGGGGCGGTGGTGCGCGATTTTTACGAAGGCAGCAGAGCGGCGCAGATGTTTGCGCTAATCGGCATCGTGATGATGTTCTGCACCGTTGGCTGCGCCTATGTTGGGGTCCGGATTGCAGCGTATCGGCGGATGGCGGCTGATTTTTGTTTTTATTGTTGTATTCTTTGGCCGTATTTTGCATTGATGTGGCGTTTTTGCCGAAATCGGAGGCAAACGGGCGGCTTGACCGGCATCGGCGATATGCTGCGGCGTTACTCGTCGTGTACTGCAAACCGTACCCGCTTTTGCTTTATGTCAGGCGTTCAGTTTCGGTCTCGATGTTTGTTTTCTTAACCGAATCTTCGTTTTGTTTAGTATGAAGCTAGTATGGTTTGACGCCGTTTGTTTATGCATTGGTGTTCGGCAGCATATTGTAACGATGATGGCGTTTAACCGTATTACGGCCTGGCGGTTGACAAAGCGGCAGCAACGCGGAAGATATTTTGTTGTGGGGCTTTGGCCATTCAATTGGCTGCAAATTCGGCGGCATTGTTGTTGGTGTGGGCTTGCGGCGGGCTGCCGCCGTTACCTTTGCTGGTGCTGTGCCTGATGGTTTCGGTCGGCACCTGTGGGTTTGGTTACGGCAAACACGCAGGCCTGCTTTTATGTCTTATTTCAGGAAGTCGGCGGCAGCGCGAATGCTTTGCTGATGGCGGTTACGCGTCGCTGATTGGTGCCGGCATGGGTTGGCTGGCGACGTTGCGCATAATGGTACGGTGTACGTGATGGTTTCTCTGATGCTGTGTTCCACTGCGTTGCCGGCTGCCTGCTGTTATTTGCCTGTTCGCGTCAGGCATGGCTGAAAGCGGATGTTAGGTAAGAAGAAGGGAGGCCGTCTGAAACACAGTTTTCAGGACGGCCTCCCTTTATACAGCCTGATTGCATGTCATGATTTTTGACGTGCAGCCATCCTTTCTTCAATCACATTAGTGTGATTGTCTGATTTTTCGTCACTCAGCGCATACCAATCAATCTCCCGTGTGTAATACATCACCGCGAACAGCGCGGCAAACAGCAGACAAGAGCCGGCCAGCAGGGTTGTATTGCTGCATTTTTATCAGCACAAACATCGTACCGTAGGCCGCAACGAGCAGCCGTCATCATATGCACCCCATGCGTGTGGTGGCCAGCACGAAGCGCAGATACCAAAACAAGAGGCCGATACACGCCGCCGCACCGACGGCATAAGCGGCGAGTAAAGCCGATGTGTTCCGCCAGCGAGAGCAACAGCAGGTGAGAAAATCGACAACGCCGCGCCTACCAGCAGATACTGCACCGGATGGATACGCCATTCCTGCAGGATTTCGCTCAAAAGAACGAAGAAAACACCAACACCACCAGCACTATGTCTCGTGTTCACGCTGCGGACGACCATGTGGTAGCCCTCCGCGCCCGGCAGTATGTCTGGACTGGTATTCGCTCCGCTGTTCGGCCAGCCCGTAAATCCACAGCAATACCACGGCAAAGGCGATACACAGGCCGATTACGCTCCATAATTTTCTGTCATCTTTCTGCTCCATAGAAAGGTTTTTGGGCAACGGACTTCCGTTTGCCGACAGCGTCCAGTATGCCGAAACGCCGTCAATTTCCTGTGGGGCAGTTGTGAAGATTTTATGAAGATTGCAGCCTGAAAATGATGTGCAGCCTGCCACTCTTGCGTACAATGAGCGGATGAACTTTATTTTTCGCTACGGCTTGCCGCTCATGATTGACGGCTTGTAAATTCCCTCATCCCATGAACCCGCATATCCTCATCATCGAAGACGAACGCGAAATCGCCGAACTGGTCGAACTCGCCCTCGTCCGCGCCCATTTCACCGCACGCATCGCCCCCACCGCGAGCAGGCACGGCAACCGCTCGCGCGCGAACGCTTCGACCTGCTCCCGCTCGACGTCGGCCTGCCCGGACACCGGACGGCCTGAACTGCTCAAAACCCCGCGCCCGCAACACCCCAGCCCGTCATCATGCTCACCGCCCAAGACGAAGAAACCGACCTCATCCTCGGCCTCGAACTCGGCGCAGACGACCACATCGGCAAACCCTTCAGCCCGCGCGAACTCGTCGCCCGCGTAAAAAGCCGTGCTGCGGCGCACAAAACCCAGCCCGCCGCCGAAGCCGAACTGCACCAGTATGGCACGACGACGCGCCCGCCTGCTGCATCCGTCACCAGGGTCGCGAACTGCCGCTCACGCAGGGCGAATACCGCCTGCTGCGCACCCCTGCTGCACCGCCCCGGCCGCTGTTCAGCCGCGAAGAACTGCTCACCGCCATGTTCGGCGGCAACCGCCCTCCGACCCGCACACCATCAACACCCACATCCGCGCCCTGCGCCCACAACTGCGCGCAGCCGGCATTGCCGACGAACATCCGCACCCTATCACGGGCTGGGGTATGTTTAACGGAAACTCGAAGCACGGGTTTCTTGACGGCCTTCAAGCTGTCGCAACCATTCACAGGAGTAACACCATGCTTTTCCGGCCAAACTATATCCAAAAGCTCAAACCTGCCCTGCAAAACCAGCCTGCCCGAACAAAACGGCATCTTGTTGTGCCTCAATTCCGACAGCGTAACGGGCGATAACGCCAATACATGAAAATGTACAACCGCCTTGCCTGTTGGTACGATTTCTGGCGAACGCTGATACCGCCCCAGATACGGCAACAGCATCAACGAGACACGGCGCAGCCTGATGCGGCGAACTGAATGGCGACAGGACTGCACCGCGCTCTACGTCTCCATCGGCACAGGCGTCGATTTGAAACTACCTGCCCGCCAACATCAACCTCTCCACGCTGGATTTGGACCGGCGCCGACCTGTCGCCTCGGCATGTTGGCACGCCGCCGCAACGTGTGGCGGAAAAAGCGGCGGGTTTGGACTTGGTACATCGTAACGCCGAAGATTTACCCTTTGCTGACAATATATCTTGACGTCGTATTCCATGTGGGCGGTAATCAATTTTTCAGCGACAAACAAAAAGCCATCAACGAAATGCTGCGCGCCGCCAAGCCCGGCACCAAAATCATGATCGCAGACGAAACCACCGACTTCATCCAACAACAATACAAAAGCCTGTTCACGCGGAACTACTTCCAAGACACCGATTTCGACTCAAGGCCAAATCGAAAAACTGCATTCCCTGGAAACTGCATGGAAAAGAAAACGCGGCTGCTGTGGAGCAACCGCTTTTACCGCATCACCTTCCGCAAACCTGCTTGAACCAGCCGCTGCGTTTGCTTTTCAGACACCTCCAAACCTTTGAAAAAAGGCTACCTGAAACCATGAATCTTTCGGCGCAGAAACCTACTCAAACTAGTCATATAATATTGGCGGTTTCCGCCCATAGGCAGGACGACGGCAGCCGCCATTCTTTCAAACAACAGACAATGAAACTTCCATGCAGTCCAAATTATCAAACATCAAGGTGTTGACGTTGCATCATCATCAAATCGGGCGGCACGGAAACCGCCCTCGTTATCGCGCTACGCACGGTAAGTTTCGGTTCGATTGCTGACTTTGCCTCATGCCGCGTTTGCAGCAACACTACCGCGTGATTGCCATAGATACGCGCGGACACGGACGCTCCTCGCTCGGCACCGCCGCGCTGACCCACGCCTAAGCCGCCGAAGATGCGCGCCAAATCCTGCGGCATGAAGGCGTGGAAAAATACAGCCTGTTCGGGTTCAGCGATGGCGGCACAACCGCCTACCGCTTGGGTGCAGAAGACAAAAATGTCGAGAAAATCATCACCGTGGGTGCGGAATGGCACAAAAAGCACTTGGACGGCGTGCGACCCGATGTTTGAAAACGATCAACCTCGATTTCGTCAAAGAAAACCTGCCCGAACAGCTCGCCGCCTATCAGGCAGCCAACCCCGAGCCTGATGCGGCAAAAATGGGCAGCGGCATTGAAAAGGCATGTGGCTGGACGAGGGCGCGAGCGGTTATCCCTAACGAAAACATCCGCCAAATCCAAGCCCCGGTGCTGGCGATACGCGGAGAAGCCGATTTCGTTTCGCCTTTGACGACTGGGCGGCATTGAAACCGAATTGCCCGAAGTTCATTTGATGAATGTGCCGTTTGCCGCGCACGAAGCCATTAAAGAACAGCCTGAAATCGTCGGGCGGCGGTGCAGGTATTTAGCAAAGTAGGGCAGGTACCCGCATGCGTGCTTTCATCCCCATTGAGGCTACTACCGAAATTAGCAAGCTCTGAGCGAGGCATCCGTTTCGCTCGCCCACCGCTTGCTGTCAGCCGTCTGAAAACTATATTTGGAAATTTCAACCGATGAGCGATAAAACCCGCGAAAACGGCAGCACCATCCTGCCGACGGCAACATCAGCGCGCACCACGCTTGATGACCGGGATTGTATGCTTCCCAAATCCAGCCCGAATCATCTGCAAGCGGGAATAACATGTGCCGTTAAAACTACCACTGAATAATACACCCTACCGCCCAGTTCGAGCAGCAGCGGCTGGAGCGCTTATCCATATTCTTCTGCCCGATAGGAGGACAACAGCTGGACAGCTGGTCGGAAGAGCGCGAATTGCAACGCAGAAAACAGTTTGATCGATGGCTGGATAAACAGCTGGGCGATGCACTCTGTCCATTGAAAACATCGACACCTGGCAATGCCGTCGATTTGCGTGGGCAGATGCGGGCGCGTACTACCACAATAAAAGACGGCAGTATGATAGTCATCAGTTATCGCTAACCGCCTTGCGACGGCCTCAAGCGCGAAAACCAGTCCCGGATTGAATGACACACGCTTTGTCGGGCTACCCGAAAGCAAAACCGCAACGAAATTGGAAAACACCGCCCGGCCTAGCATCAGGCCGCGCAACCTCATCCATTCAGCCAACCCATGCTCAAATATTTCAAACACCCCAGCATCCGCCTTTTCTTTCGTTTTGCTCGGCATCCTGCTCCTGCTCACCGCCTGGTCGCTGGTCTATGCCAAGCAGCACGTCTTGCTTCTCGCTCACCGCCAGCCTGCTCGTGCTCGGCACGCTTGCCCTGGTGGCTCGCCCGCAGCATCAGCCGCATCCGCCGTTATGCGCAGCCATGGCCGCCAACCGCCCCGCCCTGCAAACCCCAATCCCGGCGACAGCCACCTCTACCGCCTCGTCCACGCTGTCGCCCACCTGCGCGACGAACTCGACCACCGCCAACACATTGAAAATTATGTTCTAGGCCTCACCCACGAACTCAAAACCCGCTCACCGCCCAACAAGCTCGCCCTCGAACTGCTGCAAGACAGCCCCTCAGCCTCCGACCAGCAGCAACTGCTCGACCGCATCTCGCCGCAACACCGCAAAAACAAAAAGCAACTCATCGCCCGCCTGCTCTGAACTCGCCCGCCTGGAAAAACCGCGACAGCCTGAGCGACATCCCAAACCGTCGATTTGGCCAACCTGGCCGCCCAAGCCGCCCAAGAAAGCCGCGCCGCCCTGCAAAGCCAAAACAACTGCACATCGCCCCTCAACTGCCCGCCGCAGCCGTGCAGGGCGACCCGCCGCTGCTGCGCCAAGCCATCGACAACCTCGCTACAACGCCATCGACTTTTGCTGAAACCGGCAGCGAAATCCGCCCTCAGCTCACCCGCAGCCGAAACCGCACCGAACTGGCCGTTTACAACCAAGGCAGCCCCTGTTCCCGATTACGCGCTATCAAAATCCCCAACGCTTCTACTCGCTCGCGCCGACGGCAGCCGCAGCAGCGGGCTGGGCTTGAGCTTCACCACCGAAATCATGCGCCCGCACCACTGACCGCCTGATGCTCGCCAACCGCGAAAACGGCGTGGAAGCCTTGCTGTTGTTTGAAGGGAGGCGAGGCCGTCTGAAAACCACTTTCAGGGTTTTCTGAGACGGCCTCTGTGTCGGGTAAATATTTAAGGGTGGCGGGATAAAAGAAAAAGCCGAAGATTCCGGCTTTTGTCCTGCTGATTCCGCTTTCGGCCTGGCCGTTCGGAATAATCAGCGTTTTTCCTTTTTCTGGCAAGGGCCGCAAAACGCCGTACTATACAGGGCGTGATCCACGATGCGGTAGCCGTTTTCTTCGGCGATTTTATCCTGCAGTTTTTCGATTTCTTCGCTGCGGAATTCGGTTACGTCGCCGCATTTGACGCAGACGATGTGGTCGTGTGGCCGCCGGTATTCAGTTCGTAAACGGCTTTGCCGGTTTCTGAATGGTGGCGCAGCAGGATGCCCTGCCTGTCTCGAATTGGGTTAAAACGCGGTAGATGGTGGCAACGCTGATTTCGATTTCCTCGTGCTCCAGCAGGAGGCGGTAAACGTCTTCCGCGCTCATGTGCTGATCGGGATACCGCTCGAACAAATCGAGGATTTTCAAACGCGGGCCGGTTACTTTCAGGCCGCTGTGCCTAATTGAGCTACATTATGATCCATGGTCTTTCCATACCGTAGTTATCCAATTGCCGCTATAATACGCACATTTTGTAGTTTTGCACACACAAAGATGATAAAGATTTCTAAATGGAGTCTTTGCTGTGGCATACTGTACAACATTATCCCCCACACTCGGAAAAGGTATCGTCCGTGAACAGACTTCCCATTCTGCTTGCCGCCGCCGTTATCGGGCTTTCCGCCCTGTTCGCCGAGCGCATTTCTAATTTTCTTCCTACAAACCGAAAGTGATTCAGGGCACCAGCCTGATGCCCGCGCCGTTTTCTTCGTTGCAGCAGGGCATGAGCCGCGATCAGGTCCAACTGCTGCTGGGTACGCCGCTGCTGCGCGATCCTTTCCACAGCGACCGCTGGGACTACACCTACGAAATCAGCCGCAACGGCGTGGTCAATCAAGCCGAAACGCGCAACCTGACCGTTTGGTTTGAAAACGACCGCCTGGTCGAGGCAGAGGGCAACGCGCTCGAATATGCCCGCCAACAGCAATCTGCGGCTACGGAATAAAACGAAATGGATAAATTGAGAATTGCCATTGCCGGTGCGAATCGGCCGCATGGGCCGCGAGTATTGGTCGAGGCTGTAAACAACCATCCCGGCGCGGTATTGAGCGGTGCGCTGGAACATGCCGGTTCGGACGCATTGGCTGATGCAGGCTATGCGCTGGGTTTGAAAACCGGTGCATCGATTTCGACGATGGGACAAAGTTTTGGCCGCCAGCGACGCGTTAATCGACTTTACCCGCCCCGAGCCGACGCTCAAACACCTGCAAAAATGTGTGGAAGCAGGTAAAAACATCGTCATCGGCACGACGGGTTTTGACGATGCGGGCAAAGCCGCCATCAGCGGCGGCGGAAAATCGGCGTGGTGTTCGCCGCCAATTTCGCGTGTCGGCGTAAACCTGACCTTCCACATCCTCGACACCGTCGCCCGCGTATTGAACGAAGGCTACGACATCGAAATCATCGAAGCCCACCACCGCCACAAAGTCGATGCCCCAGCGGTACGGCTTTAAGGATGGGCGAAGTGATTGCCGATGCGCTTGGCTCGCGATTTGAAAGAGTGCGCGTATACGGTCGCGAAGGCCACACCGGCGAACGCGACCCGCAAACCATAGGTTTTGCCACCGTTCGCGGCGGCGACATCGTCGGCGACCATACCGCATTGTTTGCCGCAGAGGGCGAGCGTGGAAATCACCCACGAAAGCCAGCAGCCGCATGACTTTTCGCTTCCGGCGCGGTGCGTGCGGCGGTATGGGCGCGGCAAAGGCGCGGCCTGTTCTGATATGCAGGACGTGCTGGGTTTGAAAAACCGCTGATTGCCCGTGCCGAATGCCGTTTTCATACAACGAGGCCGTCTGAAAAGCCGTTTGGCCGCTTTCAGACGGCCTTCCATACCTCTCAGGATTCCGGAACGTGTACCCACAAATAACCACCGACTGCGGCCCGGCCAGAATGGCGCAACGAGAGTACGCAGAAGCCGCCGAAACAAGCCGTCAGCCTGCATGATGCCGGAGCCGCCGCCATCCTCGATCAAGCGCGGCAGGATACGGCTGTCATTTTGGCGCGGCGATTTTCACAATGCCAAAGCAAGTCCTGGCCGCACTGAAAAACGCCTGCGGGCGAAAAAGCGCCGTCTGAAAAACCGACCTGACTCTCTGCGGAACGCTTCCACCGCCACCGGATGCGGCAGGCGCAGCAGAGCCGAACAGTCAATATGCTGGCGGTGGAAATCGGCGCCGGTTTCCGGCTCGAACTGCCGCGCGCGCCCGATGTCCGTGCCGCGCTGGCCGATGTCTACGGGGAAGAAAAACGACACGCCTTTTCCCGTTGCCGCTCAACCCAATTGCTCGGATTCGTCGGCGCGCACGAGTGGCATAAAAAGGCGTGGACATTCCCGCACTGGGCGGGCGGATACATGTGCCTTTCGGCGTCTTTTTCCCCTTTGCGCGGCGAGTATCTCTGACCCGCTGATGCGGGCGGAACTGCCGCCGTCTTTTCAGACGGCCTTCGATATAGGCAGGCACGGGTTCGGGCGTGCTGGCCGCATTGCTGGCCAAACGCGGCCTGCGGCGGATTATAGCCACCGACAACAACCCGCGCGCCCTGAGTTGTGCCGGAGACAACATCCGCCGCCTCAGCTTGCAGCGCGGCAAATCGGCATCGAGGCCGCCGACCTGTTTCCGGAAGGATGTGCCGACCTGATCGTCTGCAATCCGCCCTGGCTGCCTGCGAAACCTACGTCTAGCCGTGGAAACCGCGCTGTACTGATCCCGACCATGCCATGTTGCGCGGTTTCTGAACGGCGCGCGCAGTCATTTGAACGGCGGCGGCGAAGTTAGCTGATTGCGTCGGATTTTGGCCGAACATTTGGGATTGCGCCGCCGATTTCCTGTCGCGCTGTTTTCAGACGGGCGGGCTGAGCCTGATTGAAACGCTGCACATCCGCCCGCAGCATCGGCAAAGCCGTTTCTACCGACGACCCGCTGGCATTTGCCCGAAATCGGGAAACAAACGTTTTTATACCGTTTGAAGGCAGGGGTAGAAGAGAGGCCGTCTGAAACGGTTTGCGCGCCGTTAAAATGATGTTTTCAGACGGCCTTCATGATGCTTGGGGCTGTTATGCGTTTGGGCGGGAGCAATCCGTTTGTTCAGGGGTGATTGATTTTATAAGCTGCCACTGCCGGCGGCCCGGTTGTTTTCCGGTTCCATTTATTGAAAAAGCCGTTGCTGAGTATCAAGACAAGAAAAATATTTGGATATAGTGGATTAAATTTAAACCAGTACGGCGTTGCCTCGCCTTGCCGTACTATTTGTACTGTCTGCGGCTTCGTCGCCTTGTCCTGATTTAAATTTAATCCACTATAAAAGGCCGTCTGAAAGTTTTCAGACGGCCTTTTCAGCGTTGAACCTCAGACAGGCGGGTTATTTGCCTTCCTCGCGGGCTTTGCGCGCTTCCAGCCATTGTTCCAGATAATGGATGCTGACGCCGCCGTCGGCGAAGCCCGGATCGCGGAACAGGTCGCGGTGCAGGTCGGCATTGGTTTTGATGCCGGTAATGGCCAGCTCGGCCATCGCAACGCGCATTTTTTGCCATTGCCTCGTTCGCGGGTTTTGCCGTACGCAGATTTTGCCGATCAGGCTGTCGTAGTTCGGCGGGATGCGGTAGCCCTGATAAATGTGGCTGTCCACGCTGATGCCGAAGCCGCCGGGCAGGGTGGCAGCTTTCAATCAGGCCGGGGCTGGGGATGAAGTTGTACGGGCCTTCGGCGTTGATGCGGCATTCTGAAGGCATGGCCTTCCAAAACAATGTCTTTCTGCTTGTATTGCAATTTCTCGCCTGCCGCCACGCGCAGTTGTTCCTGGAACGATGTCCACACCGGAAATCAGTTCGGTAACGGTTCGACCTGTACGCGGGTGTTCATTTCGATAAAGAAAAATTCGCCGTCTTCATACAGGAATTCGAACGTTCCGCGCTCCGGTAGCCGATGCGTTTGCAGGCTTCGACACAGGCTTTGCTGATTTTTCTCGCGCTCTCTGGCGGTGATGCCGGGCGCGGGGCTTTTCAATGACTTTTTGGTGGCGGCGCTGCATGGAGCAGTCGCGCTCGCCCAAGTAGATGGCGTTGCCGTGTTCGTCGGCCAGCACTTGATTTCGACGTGGCGCGGGCGTTGCAGGTAGCGTTCCATGTAAACCATGGGGTTGCCGAATGCAGCACCGGCTTTCGGCTTTGGTCATTTCCACCGATTTGATCAGGTCTTTCTTCCACCACGCGCATGCTGCGTCCGCCTCCGCCGCCCGATGCTTTGATGATGACCGGGTAGCCGACTTTGGCGGCGGTTTTGATGATGGTTTCGGGTCGTCCGGCAGTGCGCCGTCCGAACCGGCACGCAGGGCACGCCCGCTTCCTGCAGCGGCTTTGTCTGGCAGACACTTTGTCGCCCATCAGGGCGGATGGTGTCGGCGCGCGGGCCAATGAAGATGAAGCCGATTGTCTCGACTTGTTCGGCAAAAGTTGGCGTTTTCGGCCAGAAAGCCGTAGCCGGGTGGACGGCGTCCGCACCGGCTACTTCTGCGGCGGCGATGATGGCCGGGATGTACAGGTAACTTGTGGCGAGGGCGCGCTGATGCAGACGGATTCGTCGGCCAATTTGACGTGCAGGCTGTCTTTGTCGGCTTCGGAATGGACGGCAACGGTGGCAATGCCCATTTCGCGGCAGGCACGCAGGACGCGGAGTGCGATTTCCCACGGTTGGCGATTAATACTTTTTCAACATGATTAACCTCTCGGTTTGGTTTTCAGACGGCCTCGGTCAGACTTGTCGGTTGTTCAGCGCGTTGCGTATTTTTGGTCGGTTTTGTATTGGCTCAGGCGTATACCGACCAGATGGCGGCGGGCAGCCAGCCGATAAGCGTGAGTTGCAGTATCAGGCAGATGATGCCGGCGATGGGGCGTGCTGATGGTGAAGAATTGCAGCCAGGGCAGTAACAGGGCGATGAGCAGGCGCATAAGGCATCCTTTTGTCCGACGAGGGACGGTTTGAGCTTTCAGACGGCCTTTCCGAGGTGTGGAAGGCCGTCTGAAAGGGTTATTCGATGATGAACAGGGGTTCGCCGTATTCGACCGGTGTTCCGTTTTCTACCAGGATTTCTTTGATGACGCCCGATTTCTCGGCTTCGATTTCGTTCATCAGTTTCATGGCTTCGATGATGCACAGTGGTGTCGCCGGCTTTTGACGGTTTGGCCGACTTCGACAAACGCGGGGCTGCTCGGGCTGGCGGCACGGTAGAAGGTGCCGACCATGGGCGATTTTTGTGCGGCGGAGAGGTCACGTGCGGCAGGAGCTGCTGCCGGGGCTGCCGCAGGAACGGGCGCGGCTGCAGGGCCGGTGCGGCGGGTGCGACCGCTACGGGTGCGGGCGCGTAGACGGTTTGCGCCACGGTGGATCGGGTGATGCGAACTTTTTCCTCGCCTTCGGTTACTTTTCGATTTCGGCAATGCCGGATTCTTCAACCAAATCAATCAGCTTTTTCAGTTTGCGTAAGTCCATTTCGGTTTCCTCGGTAAAGGTTGTACATCCGCGTTTGACGGCGGCTGCGTAAGGTATGGGCGGCGCGGTTCGGGCGGTTTTGTCCGATGGCGGAACGGAATGGTTCCGCAGGCCGGAAACAAAACGCGTATTTTTACTAAGATGGTATTAAAAGTCCAGCAAAATGTAGAAAAATACGCTTTTTGCGGTTAAACAGGCTGTTTGGTCGGAAGGCAGGGGCGGATTCTGAAAATGTTTTTAAGCGGTTATGCGGGCGGATAAACGGCGGGTAGTAGAAAGGCCGTCCGAAAGATGTTTTCAGACGGCTCTGCATGAAGGCTGGATATGGGGGTTATCCGGCAATCGCTGCGTATTGTCTCCGCGCCGAGCAGGGAGTCGTAGTCGGCGGGTTGTCGGGTTTGATTTTGAAGAACCAGCCTTTGTCCGTACGGGTCGCTGTTGGCCGTTCTCGGGTGCTCGAGGCGAGGTTTTCGTTGACGGCGGTGATTTCTCCGGCGAGCGGGGCGTAAATATCGGAGGCGGCTTTTGACCGATTCTGACTACGCCGACTTGGTCTTTTTGCCGCCAGTTTGGTGCCGATTTCTGGCAGTTCGATAAAGACGATGTCGCCCAGCAGTTCTTGGGCGTGGAAGGTGATGCCGATGGTCATTGTGCCGTCTTCTTCTTTGCGCAGCCATTCGTGGCTGTCGGCATATTTGAGTTCGGCGGGATATTGCTCCTCGTGTTTGTCCTCTTTAATCGGGTAAGGGTTTGTTCGGGGCGGAAGCATAGCAGGCTTTGCGGTACTTTTTGGAATATACGGTGGTTTTACGTTTGATAGTGCCGTTTAACTTTGTACTGCGGCATACTTGCTAGTACGGCAATCCGCCGTTTTGCAGGAGGCTGAGATGAAAAGGTTGATTTTATCCGCCCCTGTTGCTGGTGTCGGCAAGCGGGTGGGCGAACAGGACATTTCGCGTGCTTTTGAACGCGGGGTGGTAACGACGGAGCGTCCGCAGCAGCGGGATATTTAGTATTTACACGTATGACGACCTTTATCCGCTGCTCCGCCTCCGCCGCGTTCGTATTTTTATTATGCGAAGGCGGCAGGAACGGTGTGTCGGTGCGGATTGGGGGCGCGGACGACTGGGTGTACAAATCGCCGCCGCGCGTTTATCGGAATTATCCGCCGCCGCGCGGTTATTATCGCGAAGAAGGCCGAGGCGGTAATCCGGACGCTTTAGCGGCAGTTCCGTCCGTTTCGACGGCGGTGCAGCCAATCGGTAGTCGGGATTTGGGGCCGTCTGCCGTTTGATGGCGGGCGTAGGATGAGGCGGGCCGTCTGAAAACCTGTTTGTTTGGCTTTTCAGACGGCCTTTTGTTATTACCTACTGTTTTTAGAACGGTTTGTATGTCGCCAGCCAGTCAAATGGTACCGACGATACCCATCGACAGCAGGTAAAACAGCCAGGCTTGCGTGCTGCGGGGCTTGGATTTCAGTGCCTTTCATGCCGACGAGGACGTAGGCAACCACTAAAAGCAGTTTCACGCTCCAGCCAGTTGGCGTTGCCGAAGGGTGTCCAGTGGGCGATGGTCATAATCCACAGGCCGGTGAACAGCAGCGTGGTGTCGTTGAGGTGCGGCAGCACTTTCAATACGCCCGGCAGTGGTTTTTCGGGTTTGGCAAACAGCATCCAGTAGCGCAGGTTGAATAATAAAACAGTCATGGCGACAAAAACAAGTGGCCTGCCCAGATGTAAATCATGGTCGGTTTTCCTTATCTATCGGTTCGGCTTTTCGGATACGTTTTTTTCTGCGGCCAGCAGTTGCGGCGGATGGTTGCGCTGGTTGGTAAAGCGGTAGTGCAGGACTTGATATTGTTCCTGCGGCAGGGCGGCCGCCCATTGTTCGATGGCGGCGGCTTCGGCGCGTCCTACCGGGTGCCGCTGTAAAACGACGGCGGTCAGCAGTCCGCCTTCGGCCAGCGCAGTGCGGCGGCGGCCTGCATGGCGCGCACGCTGCTGTCGGCTGTTGTGGTAACGGTTTTGTCGCCGCCGGGCAGGTAGCCGAAGTTGAACATGGCGGCATCCAGCGGTTCGCGGACGTAATCGGCCAAATCGGCATGGCTGGCGGCAATCAGTTCCACTTGTCCTTCAACGCCGTTTTCGCACAATAGTCCGGCGGTGTTGGACAGGGCTTGCGCCTGGATGTCGAATGCCCAAACTTTTTCCGTTTCCGCCCGCAAGTTGCGCCAAGAACAGGGTGTCGCGGCACGTTTCCGGCTGTGTTGTCCAAGGCGCGGCCGCCGTTTTTCAGACGGCCTTCGATGAGTTGCCGGGCAAAGGCAAGGGCGGGCAGCAGGGGCATATTCGGTTTTCCGGTTGCAGATTTCCGCTGTTTGTTCTACCGGTGCGGCAGCTCACTGAGTCAAAAGCGCGGGCAGTATAAAGTGAAGTGGGGCGGTTGCCAACCATGCGGGAGCGAAAGCGCCATGGCGGGCGGTTTTTATTTTGTGGTTATGCGTCCAACTTCAAGTCTCCGTTTTAATCCAACCGATGCGGCGCATGGGGATGGCAATCAGCCGTCAAAAGCTGCGGGCAGCATCGAAATGCAGCAGGCCGATGGCCAGCCATACCGAAGGCGTGCCGCCCATCGCGTCCAACGTGCCGACCTGGCCGACCAGCCCGCTCGTGCCCATGCCGCACCTGAGGGATATTCTGCATTTGGAAGACCAGTGTCGCCAGCGGGCCTAAAATGGCGGAGGCGATAATCGGCGGTAGCCAGACTTTTGATTCTTCACGATATTGGGGCTATTTGCAGCATACTGGTGCCCAAGCCCTGGCTCAACAGCCCTGACCAGCGGTTGTCGCGGAAACTCATGACCGCGAAGCCGACCATTTGGGCGCAGCAGCCGACTGTGGCCGCGCCTGCCGCCAAGCCGTTGAGCGACAAGGCAATCGCCACCGCCGCGCTGGAAACCGGCAGCGTCAGCAAAATACCCGGCGATGACCGACACCAAAATACCCATCAAAAACGGCTGCAAATCCACCGCCCACATAATCAACGCACCGATTTCGGTCATCGCCGTCTGAATCGCGGGGCCGACGAATTGGGCGGCGGCCAAACCCGCAATCAGAGTGGCGGCAGGCGTGGCGACGATATCCACGGGCTGGATGTATAAAACCAGCTTGCCGAACTCCGCCCCGACGGCGGCGGCGATAAAAGCAGCCGACCGGTCCGCCCAAAGCCGCACCCGCTGTGCCTGTGGCAACGCTGGCAAACAACACCAGCGGCGGTGCTCAGCGCGTAGGCCACGCCCACGCCTATGGCCGCACCCATCGCCCCTTGAGCCTGTTTGCCCACTTCTATCAGCCAAGTGCCAGTCCAGCCAGCCGCCGACGGCTTTAAAATCAGGCCGATAATCAGCGACGAGAACAGCCCCAGAGCCATAAAGTTCAGCGCGCGTCTATGCCGTAGCGGCGCAGGCTGAATTCGATGTTGCGCGAGGCAAGGAAGGTACGGAATGCCATGTTTTTCTCCCTGTGTGATGTGTGCGGCGGTTGTTTGTGCCGCATTTGAATGCGACGGGTATGCCTCGATGTGTTTTCAGACGGCCTCCCTGATGGGGAGGCCGTCTGAAAAAGTGGGATGGCGGGTTGGTTGATGCCGGTATGCTGCGGTTTGCCGCCAAGATTTTTCAGACGGCCTACATGCCCAGTTCGTTCAAGAAGCGGATGTCGTCCGCCCAGCCCGATTTCACTTTGACCCAAACTTGTAAAAATACTTTGCAGTTGAACAGCTTTTTCCATGTCGAGGCGGGCTTCGGTGGAGATTTTTCAGTTTTTCGCCGCCTTTGCCGATAACGATGGGTTTTTGGTTTTTCTTTGTCCACCAAAACGGCGATGTAGATGTGTTGGATGCCGTTTTTCTTCTTTGAACTGTCTCGACTTCCACGTTCATGGTATAAGGCAGTTCTTCACCCAGATATGGAACAGTTTTTCGCGCACGATTTCCATGGCGAGGAAGCGGCTGGATTTGTCCGTAACCATGTGCTTCGGGATACATGGGACGCTCCGGCAGGTAGGTTTTGAGCAGATCGAGCAGGTTGGCGATGCGCAGCCCGTGTTTCGCGCTGACGGCTTCGGCGGCGGCAAAGTCGAATTCGCGCCGTACGTCGTCGATAAGAGGCTTGCAGGGCGTATTTGTCTTTTGCTTTGTCTTTATCGATTTTTATTGACCGCCAGAATCACAGGGTGTGTTTGGGCAGTTGTTTGATGACGGTGCGGTCGGCTTTCGGTGAGGCGCATGGCTTCGACGACGAAGACGACGGCATCTACGCCTGTTAAGGCTTCGGTAACGTTTCTTTGGTTGAGGCGGTCGTTCAGCGCGTTGCGGTGGTCGGTTTTGAAGCCGGGGTATCGACGAAGACGAATTGGGCGGTGTCGTCGGTGTAGATGCCGGTTACTTTGTGGCGCGTAGTTTGTGCTTTTTGCTGGTGATGCTGATTTTCGCCCGATGAGGGTGGTTCATCAGGGTGGATTTGCCGACGTTGGGGCTACTGACGATGGCGATGAAGCCGCAGCGGTAGCCGTTTGGGACGGGGTATTCGGGACAGGGGTGTCGGTGTAGGGTCATGGGTTTTCCTTTTTGCGCGTGAGGCCGTCTGAAAGCGGGCGGTATTGGGGAAGGGTGTCACCCGTTTCGGTTTCTGCTTTCAGACGGCCCGGCGTATCCATTGTTCGGCATTTGCCATACTGTTTCGATACATTGCTTTAACAGTTGCAGGCCGTTTTGCGCGTATTCGTCGGCATGGATGAAGTGCAGCGGCAGGGGTTTGGCGGTATTCTTCGATGACGGCGACGGGTTCATCCGCATTGATTGCCGCCGCCGCTTTGCTTTCCGGCACCATGGCGATGCCCAGGCCGTCGGCCACGAGGTCGATGATGGTCTGCGGGTAGTCGCACAGGGATTTGGCGTTTCGGCGCGAGGCGGTTGGCACGCCAAAATTGTTGCAGGTGTCGGTTGCTGCTCGCCGCGCCGGACATTTCGATCCAAATGTGGTTTTCCAGGCTTTGGGGTATGCCTTGGCGGATGGCGTCGCGTTCGGCTTTGGGGCAAATCAGCGAATAATGGATATTTTTCCAAGAAAATGCTGTGGATGCCCATTTGTTTGAGGTGCCGAGGAAAAAGCCGCCGTGCAGTTTGTGTTCCTGAATCCTGTCTGCGATTTCCGCCGCTCATGCTGTATTGGATGTGCAGACGGGTTTTCGGTCTCGCGTTGGCTGACGAGGGCGGTGAGGCGGGTCACTTTGGCCGAGTCCACGGGGTGAATCAGGCCGAGGCGGATTTCTTCGGTGTGGTTGGCGGCCAGCGTTTTGGCAAAGTGTTCCAGCCGGTGTTTGTGTTGCAGCAGGGATCTCGGCCTCGGGCAGGAAGATTTCGCCTGCGCGGGTCAGGCTCATGCCGTTGCTGTTGCGGACAAACAGCGGTGTGCCCAGTTCGTTTTCGATGGCTTTGATTTGTGCCGAAACGGCGGGTTGGGATAAAAACAGCCGTTCGGAAGCTCTGGGTCAGGGTTGCCGTGGTGCGCCACGGTAACGAAGGCTTTGAGTTGGTTCAGTTCCATGTTTTTCTCTTTTTGCGGGTGTCGGGTCCGTCATGACACGGTTGTTCTTTCGGCTGCGGTTTTTAACATAAACGCGGGGCAAAGAGAAGGAAAAGTTAAATTTTGTCAGGATGGTGTGCAGGCCGTCTGAAAGGGTTGCGGCAGGGGTGCAGCGTTGTTGTAGTGGTGAAAATCTCAACAGGCCGTCTGAAATGTTTTCAGACGGCCTGTTGGATCATGCGGCTTATTTCAGAGCTGACGCCGGCAATTTTGCCGTCGTTCAGTTTGATGTTGCATTGCGCCGCTGCTGCCGGAGATGGTTACGCCGTCGGCGGATTTTCCTGATGGACAGGGGTTCTTTTCACGCCCATGGAAACGGCGGTGGCTGCCAGGTTTTTCGGTCAGTTGCTCGGACAGTCCGGCAGAGTTTTCCTGTATTTTTGATGTCTTTCGCCATGGCGGCGGGTGCGGCAACTGCGGCGGCAAGGGCCAGCAGAACTGCGATGTTCATGGTTATGTTTCCTAAAAATGCGCCTGAGGTGTCCAGGCCGGCAGGGTAAAGTAATTTTTGCGTGGGGCAAGGATTTAACGTGTTTTTATATAACGGGTAATTTTGTTCCGATTTGCAAAAAAATACGGTTGCGGATGCGGATAGCGGTGTGCGGTTGTGGTGTTTGGGCGGTCGTTCCATCGAGGGAAGGCCGTCTGAAAACGCGATGTCGGTTTTCAGACGGCCTTATGCCGTCTGCGGATATCTCATCGCGGTTTTCGCGAATGGCGGATTTTACGCCTGTATCCGATGGTTTTTAGCTTTCCTTAGCGCAGCTCGGTATGCAGGCGGTTCAGCCATTCTTTTGCTTTCCGGGCCGGTGTAGAGGCTGCCGTCCCTGTTGAGGATGCGCAGTCTGCACCTTCTTTGACCGGTCTCGAGGAAGGCGACTAATTCGGGCTGCTGGGTCGGTGCGGCGGCTTTTTGCCGAAACAGTCGCCTACCGACGAGTCCGGGGTTTCTTCTCGGACTGCGGCACCTTCGGCTTGTGCAGGCTGCACGAGGAAGGCGTGTTTTCGGTATTTTTGGCCGATAACGGTCAGGCCGATCCGGTCGAGTGCCAATGCGGTGCGCCGCCAGTTACGCGAGTAGTCGCCGGAGAGCAGCAGGCCGCCGTTTTCCAGTTTGGCCAGGTTGGAAGTCTGTTTGGCGGCAGCAGTGTCGCCGAGTTCGGACTGGATTTGTTTTTCGTCCGCGCCCAGGTATTGCATGAAGCGTGCCAAAAAGGCGGCTTCCAGGTTCGGATCGTTCGGGCGCGGCTGCCACATGGTGCGTTCTTCGCTGCGGTCGGTATAGGTTTCGCTCATGCCTTTGTGGGCGAAGAAGATGTCTGTGCCGCCGTTTTTGGCTTGTTCGATGCGGATGATGAATTTGTCGCGCCTCGCTGGTGGAGTAAACGCCGCCCAAGCCGATTTTTCGAGCAGGCTGCGAGGCCGCCGCCGGAGAGTTTGGCACGGTTTTTCAGCCCAGTCGGTTTCCATTTGGCCGATGGCGGGTTCTTCGCTTTGCAATGGTAAAGCCGCTTTCCTGCCAGAAGGTTTTCAGCAGCGGCCACAATTCGGCGGGTTTTTGCCGGATACGGTCAGCCAGCGTTGGCTGCCGTCCTGTTCCATTTTGACACCGCTCACGCCTGCGAGGACGGTCTGGCCTCCTGCATGTTGGTTGATTGCGCGGTTGCGGTTGATGCCGCTGGCGCGGATCGGCGCTGCTGCCGGCAGGCAGTTGGTAAAGGCTGTTTTGCCCGGGGTTGGTCAGGTCGGGCGGAACTTCGAGGTTCACGACTTTGCGGTTTTGCGATTGATAGTCGAGTTTGGGTTGTTCTTTTTGCTGCCCGAACATGCGGCAAGGCTGAGGAGGGAAAGGAGCCAAAATGGCGGGTTTGATTGATTCATACGGACTCCGTGTGGGATTAAATCAGTTTGGCTGCGGCCAGTGCGGCACGTACTTTGGCTTGCCCGCCTTCGGTGAGGGGGATGATGGGCAGCCGGACGTGTGCGGCGCAGACACTAAGTTGTTCTGCAGCCCATTTTGGGGAGCGGCAGGACTGGGTTCGCAGAACATAACATCGTAAATCGGGGTAAGTTGTTTGTTCAGTTTCGCGTGCGCGTGCGATTTCTCCGTTTAGGCGGTACGGCACATGTCGGCGAAGAGTTTTGGGAGCAACGTTGGCTGCCACGGTGATGACGCCATGGCCGCCGCACAGCATGAAGGCGATGCCTGTGGGGTCGTCGCCGGAATAAACGGGCAAAGCCTTCCGGTGCATGGTTGATTAAGTCGATTTCGCGTACTGATGGCACCGCTGGCTTCTTTAACGCCGACGATGTTGGGAATTTCGGCCAGGCGCAGGATGGTTTCGTTGCTCAGCGTTCACCACGGTTCGTCCGGGAACGTTGTAGATAATCATCGGGACGTCGACCGATTCGGCAATGGTTTTGAAATGGCGGTAAATGCCTTCTGGGACGGTTTGTTGTAGTAGGGGACGACTGACAGGGTGTAGTCCGCACCCGCTTGTTTGGCGGCTTTGCGAAGCGGCGACTGCCTCGGTAGTGCTGTTGCCTCCCGTGCCGGCAATGACGGGAACGCGTTTGGCGGTATGTTTGACTACTACTTCGATAACGGCGGTGTGTTCTGCTACGCGAAAGGTGGCGGATTCTCCCGTAGTGCCGACGGCGACGATGCCGTCGAGTGCCGTTGGCAACGTGCCAGTCAATCAGTGTTTCGAGTTGTTGGAAATTGACGCTGCCGTCTTCGTGCATGGGGGTAATCAATGCAACCAAGCTGCCTGTCAGCATAATAAAACCTTTGTAGTGGGTTGGAAAAACACGGCGATTTTAGCCTAACTTTTTGCCGGATAGGCAGGCCGTCTGAAAAGGGATTGTGCGTCTGATGCGGGACGATGGACCGTATCGGTGGCGGTATATTTGTTTTTCAGACGGCCTGCATGAGGAGTGCAGGGTGTTACTGTTCTGTTTCTTCTGCCAAAAAGGTACGCAGTTTTTGCATGGCTTTGGCTTCTATTTGGCGGATGCGTTCGGCGGAAACGCCGTATTCGGCAGCCAGTTCGTGCGAGAGTCAGCCCGCCGTCGTCCTGCAGCCAGCGTGTCTCGACGATGCGGCGGCTGCGGTCGTCGAGTTTGGCCAGTGCATTTTGCAGGCCTTCAGTTTGCAGGGTGTAGTGGGCTGTTTGCGTTCGATTTGGCGCGTCGGCTCGTTGTCGTGGTCTGCCAGCCAGTCTATGGGGGCAAAGTTGTCGTCATCGTCGCTGTTGTCTGCCAGCAAGGCGACATCTTTGCCTGTCATGCGTTGTTCCATTTCCAAAACTTCGGAGAGTTTGACTCCTAAGTCGTCGGCAATGGCCTGCGCTTCTTTCGGTGAAAGTGCGGATAGGATTTGCGCATGCTGCGCAGGTTGAAGAACAGTTTGCGTTGCGGTTTGCGGTGGCGACGCGTACCAAAACGCCAGTTGCGCAGGATGAATTCGTGATTTCGGCCTTAATCCAGTGAACGGCAAAGAAAACAGTCGTCGCCGCGATCGGGTTCGTAGCGTTTGGACGGCTTTCATCAGTCCGATATTGCCTTCCCTGGATCAGGTCGGCTTGGTTGAGGCCGTAGCCGTCGTAGCCGCAGGGCGATGGATACAACGACGCGGAGGTGCGAAAAGGATCAGTTGTTTGGCGGTTTCACGTCGCCTCCCATTTTGCGTTCGGCCAGGTTGTGTTCTTCTTCCGGGGTGAGCAATGGGATGCTGTTTACTGTGTGGATATATTGATCCAGGCTGCCGTGTCCGCTGGGGACGGGAGTGTGGTGATTTGACCGGTGGTCATTAATCGGTTTCCTTGTGGATGCGGGCTTTTGGCCAGTGTGTAGCGGCGTAGTGTACGCTATTTTTCCGCTAAGAAACGCGAGTCGTGGTTAAAAATGGTTTTCAGACGGCCTATTTTTGTTCATATATATATGATTTTCATATATTTTATTTTAATGAAGGATGGTGGGATGATGGTGTTTGCGAGATAAAAGAAACGGCAACGTTTGGGAGACGTTGCCGTTTGGGTGCATCAGAATAAATCGTTCAAAATCGTTATCGTACGCGGGTTTACGGTTGATTGGTTTGACTTCGGTTTCTTCCGTTGCTCTGTTGATGGGTTTCAGCTCTTGTTCGCCATTGTCTTGATTGGTTCGCTGGTGAACCGCATCGGTGCTTTTTCATTGGCGGGCGGCTGCTGGTGTTGTCAATTCTAATCGACGGGTCGGTAGTCTGACGTTCTTTGTAGAAATATTCTCCTCACGCAGTACCAAGCCGGTCGGCACTTTCATGCCTTTACTTTCCTTGCCTTTTTCAATGCGTGACGCATATATTCCACCCAAACAGGCAGGGCGATGGTGCCGCCATAGCCAGCACGCCCCATACTGCGCGGTTTGTCGAAACCGATGAAGACGGCGGTTACGATGTCTGGGTTGAAACCGACAAACCATGCGTCTTTGTTGTCATTGGTCGTGCCGGTTTTGCCGGCAATGTCCGAGCGGCCCAGAGACAATGCGCCCTCGTGCAGTACCGTATTTGACGACATCCCTGCATGATTTTATACATGATGTAGGCACTTGCGCGGGTCGATCACCTGCGGTGCGTTCTCCCGGCGACAAGCGGTTGCATTTGGGCTTTGAGGCGGTCTTGCGAATCATAGATTTTGTCGATGACATACGCAGAAACTTTGTAGCCGCCGTTCGCAAACACAGCATAGGCTTCAGCCATTTGTAAAGGGGTGCTTGATCCTGCCCCTAAGTGCCATTGAAAGGTTGGCAGGATGGTTGGACGGTTTGAAGCCAAATTTTTGATATATTGCTGTGTATAGTCCACACCTATTGGCCATCAAGATACGGATGGAAACCATACTTGGATTTGGTCAACGCATGGCGCAGTGTAATCGGACCATCATAACTACCAGTCTGAATTTTTGGTGTCCAAGGCCGTCCTCCTCGTCCTGCTCCGGGAATGGAAAGCGGTTCGTCATTTATTAAAGTTGCAGCTGTCATGCCTTTTGCCAGTGCTGCCGAATATACAAAACGGTTTGAAATGAAGAACCCGGTTGACGCATGGCTTTGGGTGGCCCGGTTGAAATTTTTTCGCTGTGGAAGTTATAACCGCCAACTAAAGCTTTTACCGCGCCGGTGCGTACATCCAAGGCAACTAATGCGCCCTGTGAGCAGGTTCTTGGGCGATACGCCATTCGCCGCCTTTGATTCTTTGAAGGCGGATAACCGCACCTGGGCGAAGTTGTGCTTCTTCGAGTTTTGCATTGAGGATGGTATTGCGCGCACTTCCCATTTGAGCGGGGGTTAAGCGGACGCGGTCTCCGGTTGTGACGGAGCGACAATGCCGGTGTTTTTGATGCTTCAATAATGACGGCAGGTTCCAGACCATCGACAGCATGCATGGTAGACAGGTATTTGCCGACTATTTCTTCAAGATCTTCATCGCTGTCCTTACCTAGTTCCAAATATCCCTCGGCACCACGATAAGCGCTGCCCCTGATCAAAGCCGCGTAAAGTTTTGCGTAATGCATTGCGGCAATGCGTTGGCTTTCGGTATCTACCGTTGTATACACTTTAAAGCCTTGCGTGTGACATCTTCCATATTTCTCGTAGAGTTCCTGACGTGCCATTTCCGCAACATACAACGAAGTTTGGTCGATATCTTGAACATAGATGTCGTTCGTAATGCAGCTCTGATTAAAAGCCGCATTTTTCAGCAGGAGTAATCATACCGAGCTCAACCATATTATTGAGTATGTATTCTTGGCGTTGTTTCGCCCGTTTCGGGTTGACTAGTGGGTTGGCAGCAGAGGGAATTTGGGTAAACCTGCCAACATTGAGGCCTCTGCTACAAATTTAGTTCTGCACAGGTTTATTGAAATAAAACCTGATGATGCGGCATAGCAAAAGCCATACGCCGCCCCTAAATAAATTTGGTTGAAGTAAAGCTCTAAAAATCTGATCTTTAGTTAAAGATTGTTCTATTTTGTAAGCAAGTAAAAGCTTCGTTAAATTTTCGTGATGAAAGTTTGTTCGTTGGTCAGGTAAAAAGTTACGGGCGACCTGCTGCTGTAATTGTACTGGCACCGGAACGAACTCCGCCTGAGCGTAGATTCCCACCATTGCGACCTACACCATACATCTACTCCCCCAATGACTGATAAAAAGCGTTTGTCTTCCGCAGCAATCACAGCATCTTTTAATACTTGAGGAAACTCTTTGATTTCGGTAAATGCCCGCCGTTCCTCACCATAAGAGCCAATTAATTTTTCCATCGGCAGAGTAAATGGTTAGCGTGCATTTTAGGTTGATAGTTTGAACTGCATCTAGGCAGGTAATTTCGGGTAGGTAATCAAGACAGCAATCGCCAAAAGACCAATAGCGAAAAAGAATCAGTCCGACATAGCAAACCGAATAGCGTAGTGAGAAATTTTTAATCATGACTAAAGTAATATTTACCCAAGAAGGCATTAAATAAAGTAAAAATGGCTTTAACGTTTAGACAGGGCAGTAAAATCATTGCTGCACATTCGTATCAACCGCTACGGAAGCCGATATTGTAACCAATATTACATGGCAGGGAAATTGGTTATACGTTTAACAAAATGGAAAAATACAAAAGGTAAAAGCTCGTCGGGCTTTTCTGCGCGAGGTGCAGTCGGTATAGATGTTACTCAGAATGCCATCAAAATGGTTTATCTGTCTGGTCGTAATTTAAATCAAGTTCAGTTGAAAAGTAATTTCAGTAGTTCGTTTGCCTCAAAAACATCATGAGATCGAATACTGGATTACGATCAACTCGTCTCATATTTGCAACATGCATATACCCAATTAAATACCAATAATCGCAATATCGTTGTTGCAATGCCTCAAACACTCACAACTATTGAGACGGTTTCTATAGTGCAAAAAGATACGGAAATGGATGTGGAGGACTTTTGCAGAATCTTGAGATTGCTCAGTTAGTACCTTTGTGAAGAGGTTATCAGATTATCAGATGCTGAGTGGTGGCGGTAACTCTTCTCAAAAATAAGCTCTTGCTAGTTGCTTCGCGAAAAGGAAGATGTTGAGCCTAGGTTGGAGGCGTTTTGATAGTGCTAATTTGACTCAAAATTTCTGGATGTTGATATTTTTCGCTCAGGGCAAAATGCCTTTAATTGATTGGTTGAATGATCAACTCTCCCGAGTTGCAAGGGGAGAAAAATTGTTGTTATTAACATTTCAGAAAGTGAAATGTATTCCCTTGTTATGCAAGATGGTCAAATACATATAGACAAGAATCACCATTGGGTGAAACAGTTAAATCAATTGATTCAAAGAACTTATCCAAGTTAGTGAAGAACAAGGCGCAAGTAATGCAAGGGGAGGAGATAGGCCTGCAGATTATCAGATTCAAATTTCTGATAGGATTTAATGTCCAAGTGGCTCAAAGAAATTCAGCGGTTTTGCACTTCTACTATACTACGCAATCCGGGGAGCAATTCTCGAATATCAAACATATTTTCTTGACTGGTGCAGTATCTACCCAAATTGGATTAACAGAGGTTATCCCAAAACAAACACTGCTGCCGAATGTATTATCCAATCAGTTGTTTACAGTATGGTAAACAAGTGGATGCATCTGAATTACATCAGGACGGATCTGGTTTAACAGTTGCAGTTCGGTTTGGCTTTTAAGGGGGTTGTAAAAATGATGGACTTGATCAAAATTAATCTCTTGCCGTATCGGGAAGAGTTAAATCAAAAGAAAAGCAAAAATTTAATGCTGCGATGTGTGTGCTTCAGGGCTTATTGGGCTGGCTTTATCGATGTAGCTTATGGGTATCAACTAGCCTACTTTCTACCAAGAAAGTAGAAATGCCTTTTTAGAAGGTGAAATTAAAAGCTAGATACAGCAATACAGGAAATAGCTAGTTGAAAGCAGAAAAGGAAGATTTTCTTGCAAAAACAGAAGGTGGAAGAGCTACAAGGTAAACGTTTGAAGCAGCCCATATATAGATACGTTAAATCAGCTTATACCAGAAGGGCTTTTCTACTTAGTACATCTTCAGCTAATGAGAAAAGTTATGAAATAAAATAAAAGGTAAGGCTCTAGTGATAACCGAATTGCAATGTTTATGAAATCCTTGCTTCTACTATGGTATTTGGACAGCCTGAGCTTTTAGAAATCAAAAAGACGGATAATCGCTCAGTAATTTAGTTAGGGCAGACTCAAACTCTCCTAAATAATACAGTGCTTAGTGTTGGGTCTCGAGTAGAAGCTGATGCTGTATCAAGAGTTTGCATCTGGCGCATCAGTAGTGGCACCCACTGAACAAAATGCATCGAATGGGGAAGATAAAATGGCGAGTAAAGATTTGGATTTGAAGAATCTACATGAACTAAAATGACCCATTAAAATATGGATTAAGCTTGTTTATTAATTATCATAATATTAGGGTTAGGATATTTGTTCTTTTTAAGGAACAGTTGGCTGAACTGGATGTTGCTAAAGAAAAAGAGGTTAGTTTAAAAGAAACTTTTCGACAGAAAAGTATACAAGCTGCTAATTTGAATAACTACAAAATTAGAGTTGGAGGCACTTCGAGCTTCATTTGATCAATTATTGAAACAACTTCCAACAGATAAAGAAATACCAAAATTTAATTCCAAAGAGCTGAATCAAGCAGCTTCTAAGAATGGTTTGCAGTATGGATTGTCTCCACTGGAGCCAATAAATGACGGTGCAATTCAGCGTCTTCCATATAATCTTTCAATTAGTGGTCAATATGACCAAGTAGCTAAATTTGCACGAGATATAGGAGAGTTGTCACGAATAATTACCTTAAGTCAGTTAAATATAAAGAAAGATGATAAAACTGGTTTAATTACTCTTGATGCTATCGCAAATGCATATAAAGCTCGTCCTGCTGCAGATCTAGAAGCAGAGCGGAAGCGGAATGAGGCTGCTTCTGCCTCTGCTGCTCAGTAAGATTAATGGGAAATTGAAATGATAAAACTTTGTTTGTTGTCAAGTATATTACTGTTGTCGGCGTGTGATGCGGAGCCAGGTGATCTTCAGCGAATGGGTTGATGCAACAAAAAGAGGCTGAGGAAAGTTTACTCCTGTGGATATTCCTCAAGGAGCACCTCAGTTGACTTATACTCCTCCTATGCAACCAACATTGGATGCGTTTAATAGTAAAAGGTTGAGTACTAATCAAAATGGTGTTAATGCTCAGATTTGAATAGACCAAAAGAGGTGTTAGAGGCTTTTGGATTAGACAGCATTAAATATGTTGGCTCATTTAATCAAAAAGGTAAAATATCAGCGCTTTGTTGAGGTAGATGGTCATGTTTACACTGTAGGGAAAGGTAATTATATTGGTCAAAACTATGGGCGAATCACAAATATAAGGGCTGATGCAATAGATATAACAGAATTGGTTGAGGATGCTTATGGTAATTGGACTTTTTCGCCAATCTGAATTAATATTAAATGGTTCAGAATAGGTAAAAATTAGGGATTTAAAGGGGTTAATATTATGAAAAATTAGTAGCTGTTAAAATTTTTCCAATTTTAGGAATGACATTGGCTGTACAATCTGTTTTTGCAGGCAATATTACTGATATTAATGTTTTCTACATTTGCCAAATAATCAGAAGATTGTTAAAAGTTAAATTTGATAAGGATACAGTTTTGCCATCAAATTCGATGGTAAATGAACCTTCTTCTCGCGTTGCTTTAGATTTTCCATCTACTGGAGTGACATTGCCACAATCTACATTTGAGTATGCAGATTCATTATTAAACCAGGTTACAGCAGTAAAAATGGAAATAATGCTCAAAGTGTATTGTTGGGTCTAAACAGATTAGGACAGTATAAAGCAGAGGTTAAAGGTAAAGAAGTTTGGATTTATATTAATGAGGCGGTGTCTTCGAGTCATACGACACCCAGTACTCAAATTGTAAATAGTAAAATTGCAAGTTCTGAAGTTGCTGCAGTTACGGTTGATTTTAGAAAGTCAGGAAGATCAAATGGTATTGTTGAGATCATGACTAGAAAAATATCAGGGCAAACCTGATATTAAACAGAATAGTGGTGGTTTAACAATTACATTAAAATTATCCTCTCCCTGTTCAAGCTCAACGTAATTTGGATGTGACAGATTTTAGTACGCCTGTTCGAAATGTTGTTCTAAAGAGAATTGGTAATGATACTCAGGTGATTATCAAAAATCAAGGCGCATGGGATCACAACATTAAAACAATGAATGATCGCCTTGTTGTTGAAATAACTCAGAAATCATCAGTTGAAGGTTCAGGTCTACCTTCTAATCAAAATAAATCATTTAAGGGTAATAAAGTTTCCTTAGATTTTTCAAGATGTTGATGTTCGTACAGAGTGTTGCAAAATTCTGGCTAAAGAGTCAGGTATGAATATTGCTAGTAGCGATAGTGTTACAGGAAAAATGACATTGACTCTTAAAAGATGTTCCTTGGGATCAAGCGTTAGATTTAGTAATGCAAGCTCGCAATTTGGATATGCGAAAAACAGGTAATGTAATTAATGTTGCACCTAGAGATGAATTGTTAGCTAAAAGATAAAAGCAATTTTGACTCAACAGAGGGAAATTGATGAGCTAGGTCCTTTGTATTCTAGAACCTTCAATTAAAATATAAAATGTAGAGAATTCCGTAAGATACTGAAATTAGATGATTCTTCTAGTGGTGGTAATGGAAGTAAAACAATTTTGAGTAGTCGAGGTAGTGCATTAATTGATCCTGCTACAAATACTTTAGTTATTACTGATAATACTTTCATACTGCAAAAATTTGAAAAATTAATTGCAGAATTGGATGTTCCTGCACGACAAGTGATGGTTGAGGCTAGAATCTGTGGAGGCGGAAGACGGCTTCTCACGTCAATCTGGGTGTTAAATTTGGATATGCAGGTTCAAATGGTAAAAATAGTTGGGGGCAGCAACTGGACCAATGCTGCTGCTAACCGTAATAATTATGTAAATGACAAGAACACTGGCATAATTGGGCTAGAGATCCGTCTAAGAACGAGATTCCGGCATTGCCAGCATGGACTGTTGACCCTAATGTAAATTTACCTACAGCTGCTGCTACGTCAAGTATTGCTTTGGTTCATGCGTTATCTTCCGGTGCCTTGGGGTTAGAGCTGTCTGCACAACAGGCGCAGAATAAGTTGAAAATAGTTTCAACTCCTCGTGTTTTAACGCAGGATCGCAAAGAAGCGATAATTGAATCGGGTACAGAAGTTCCATATCAAGAAGCCTCTTCAAGTGGTGCTACATCTACGTCATTTAAGAAAGCAGTATTGGTATGACTGTAACGCCTAATATTACTCCCGATGGTCAGATAATTATGGATATTAAGATCAATAAAGATTCAGTAAATTCAGATTGTAGGGGCTACCGAACCTTGTATAAATACTCAGCGTTTAAATACCAATGTTATGGTAGAAGATGGTGGAACGCTAATTTTGGGTGGTATTTATGAAGAGAAAACTCAGAAAGTGTAAGTAAAGTTCCATTATTAGGCGATATTCCGGTTGTTGGAAACTTGTTTAAGTCGAAAACTAGATCTGATAAGAAAACTGAACTCTTGATTTTCATTACTCCCCGTATTGTTGATAATATTGGTAGTAATTTGAGATATTGATCTGTTACTAATAAATTCTGAATAGCCTAAAGCCTGTATAACAGGCTTTTGAGGCTATTTCCCTGAACAGGCTAATATGTAGAAAATGGTACGGGTATCTATTAGTGTTACAAGAGGATATTAAATTAGAATTTGTTCTAGATGAACTGGGATATCACCTTTGAATTAAGATTATCCTTATGTAAAAAGCCATTTAAGTTACTATGAATAGAACAGATTCATTGGTTTGTTTGACACTCTTAATAAATTTTCCTGTGGATTGTATGTGGGCATCTTGCTTGGCTGTATGACAGTTTGTGTGTCAAATTTCTTCTGTGAGATGTCATAGATTATTCTACTTATACTACTGAATTTGCCTATTCGGGATGACAGCATGAAATAGCATGGCAATGCTGGCCATTAGTTTTTACCTGTTGTATGCAAAACAATGCTGGTTAAAGGTTTGCTCCCTATTGCGCAACCTACAATTAAAGGTAAGGCGGAATGGATTATCTGTACTCTGATAAAAAGGGTGGTATGGCAATTTTTCTTCTCAAGATTTGGAGCGCAGTGGTAAAAGGGGTATGTTGGTCTGTGAATTTCTAACATGGTTAAGCTGCATTGAAAAGGATTTGAAAAGAAGATTCATTTTTGCAATCTGAGTGGCTTTTGCTCTCAATATGTTGTGTAAATCAATTTGGGACTCCTGATAGTTTAAGACCGTCGAAAAACCCTTTAATCAGACGGTCTTTCATATATTTAAACAAGTCATGTACCCATAGAGCTTTGAGTAGGTTAAAATAGCAAATTACCCGTGGCGCTTGGAATGTCAGACGACCTTACCTGATAAGGAGGGGCCGTCTGAAAAAGTGTTTGAAAAATACGAGAATAAAAATATGACGGAAATCTTACTTTTCACTTTTATTTATATGGCTTTTGCCGCTAGCTGCCGTTTGGTTTCGCAAAAATTGGGCCTGGGTCTCGGTATTGGGTTGTTGGCAGCCGGATTTTAATCGGGCCCGTATTGGGGCTGGCGGGAAAGAAGCACAATCCATACAGCACGTTGCAGAATTCGTGTGGTAATGATGCTGTTTTTGGTCGGTTTGGAATTGGCACCGCAGATGCTGTGGCGTTTGCGGCATAAACTATTGGGTTTAGGTGGGTTGCAAGTCGGATTGACTTTGGCTGCCATTGCCGGCTTTGGCCATGTTGCTGGGGCAAACTTTGGCAGACAGGTGTAGCCGTCGGCTGTATCTTGGCATTGTCGTCCACGGCCATTGTGCTGCAGACATTTAGTGAGAAGAATTTGCTGCCGACTCCGGGCGGCAGGCTGGTTTTGCCGTGTTGCTGTGTCAGCGATGTTGCAGCTATTCCTATGTTGGCGTTACTGCCCTTGTTGGGCACGGCTGTCGTCAAAGTCGGATCATGGTGATGTGCAAACCAGTCTTTTGGCCGACCAGCCGGGCTGGGTAATCGCTTTGGTCAGCGTGGCGGCAATTGCTGTCATTGTCATCGGTGTGCTATCTTGTTCCAATGCTTTCCGCTTATCAGCAAGAGTCGCCTGAGGAGATGTTTACATTATTTACTTTTGGCTGTGGTGGTCGGGAATTGCAACTTGATGTCGTTGATCGGTTTGTCTCCTGCATTGGGTGCTTTTTATTGCGGTGGCATTGCAAACAGCTCATACCGACATGAAATGGAAAGTCATTTTGGAGCCGTTCAAGGCTTATTGCTTGGCTTGTATTACGGTTGGCGCGGGTATGAATTTCGGCTGTGAGGCGGGTTTTTACTGATTCTGGGTTTAACTGTGCCGCTATGGTGGTAAAGATAGTCGTGTTACGTTATATTAGCAAACTGTTCCGATTGCCTTCTACAGCAGGTAAATTGTTTGCTTTGAGTTTGGCTCGAGCCGGAGAGTTTGCTCAGTCTTTCTGTCCATTTCGCAAAATCGTGTAATATGCCGCAAAGCACTGGCGTACACGTATTTCCCTTGTGGTCGCATTATCCACGCTCTGACTGGTATTGTTGTTTCATCCTGTACGATAGGTGATTGCCCGCGCGGTATAGCCAAAAGAGAAACGAGTCGTCGCACGACGAAATACATGAGGAAAACCGATTATTTTGTTGGGACACGGGCGATTTGACGGCAAATCAACAGTATGCTGACAGGATGCGGCTTTTCATACCACCGTTATTGACTTTCTCGCTGAAACCGTGGAAGGTCTGAGCAAATATGGCTGTAAGATTTACTACGGTGATGCAACCAGTCCGAATTATTGAATTCTATCGGCTTGGGTAAGGCATTATTGATTGTTGCCATCGGAGATGACGATCAATCAACAGAAGTGGTGAAGTTCGTTCGCCGGCATCTATCCTACGCTGACCATTATTGCCAGGCGCATGGGCAACAAACATGCTTACAGCACCGCACCATGCAGGAGCGGATTTTATCGTCAGGGAAACTGACGGTGCGATTCGCAGCGGACGGATTGTTTGGAAAGGTTTGGGTAGCGTTGGCGCAGGCCAAGGATTTGAGTGAGAGTTTTACGCGGCCCGAGATCGATATCACTTTATTTGCCTTATCAGAACTGTATGACCCAGAAGTACCGCCGTTTGCCAATGAAGCATTGATGGAAAAACTAAGCAACTTGATGAAGAAACTGCGAAAAAGTGATGCAAACGCTTTGTTACGTGGAGGAACCGTGGATTGGCAGAACGAAGCCGCCGATTGGGCGTATGAAAAAGAATTAAACCGTAGCTGCAGCCATAAGAGGCCGTCTGAAAAGTTTTCAGACGGCCTTTTGCAGAGAAATCAGTTGCCTGATTTGATTTTTGCCACAAATCGACGGTTTGTTTTCGCCTCATTACCATTTGAGGCATCCCGAGCCATCGGGCCATATCTTGATCTGTTTCGGGAAAATCGAACGGACTTCAACCAGTTTTCGGATCCATCAGTTTTTGCAGGAAAACTTGCAGGAGCAGGTAACGAAATTACCGTTTCGGGCGGCGACTTCGTGTGCAGTGTGTAATTGATGTATTTGTGCGCATTAGCCACGTTTTTGGCATCGGCGGGAATCAGCCGTGATTCAATCCAGAAACCATGCCTCGGTGTCAAAACTTCGATGCCGACTTTGCTGCCGACTTCTTCCGGAACGTTTCTTCGCCATATTCAGGTCGCCACCGTTGCCGACGGCCAAGCAGACGTCGTCGCGCCAGTTCGTCGATCAATGACGGGCTGAAACGTTTGATGTCCGGGCGCACTTTTTTAATACTTCCGCAGCAGCCTAATATCGGCTGGATTTTACCTGCCGATCCGCTCAGATAGTCTTTGTACGATGAAGACTCGGCGTATCCCACATGGCGATGCCGCAGCCTTCAGTTTGGCTGTGTATCTGGGTTTGAACAGCAAATCCCCAGCCGTTTTCAGGTAACTGGCCGCCCTGGCCTTTGCCTTTGGCTGTAATCGCCACGCGTTGACGCCGGAAAAATAGGACGGCATATTCGTTGCCGGGGTCGGCGGTTGCCAGCATTTCCAGCAATTTGGGATTGATGTCTTTGTAATTCGGGATTAGGTCTTTATTGATTTTTTGATAGGTACCGGCTTGAATTTGCGCGGAAGGAAGAAGATGCTGGGAACTACCAAGTCGTAGCGCCCGATTTTCCTGTCAGCACTTTGGCTTCCAGCGTTTCGTTGTTTTCGCATAAGTCGTAAACCGGTTTTCAAGTTGTGGGCTTCTTGCTGAATTCGTCTACGGTGTCTTCTATCCACCATAATTGGACCAGTCGTAGATATTCAGCGCGTCGGTAGCGCCGCTATTGGCAGCAGTTGCGGGCGTTTTGACCGTTGTTTTGTGAACTCGGCGGCCTGTTCGGATCCGCCGCAGGCGCGCAAAGAGCTGATGCAATCATTGCAGCCATTAAAGTTTTTCATGATGGCTATCAATTTCGCGGTGTTGATAAAAGCCTCCTGCCGTTTATTTCCAGTGTGCACCGATTCGGTTCGGCAGGATGAGGATTGTAAATGTTATTTTACAAAAATCAAAATATTAAACAGAACTTCCTGTGAGGTTTGCCGGTTTTGCGTCCAACCGTACACACAAGGAGAGCCGTCTGAAAAAGCCTTTACGATAAAACTTTGCATCTGGGCAGTCGAAGTTATTAAAATGCCGCGTTTACGAAAGTCAATTCATTCAGGAGATATCCCGATACGGGCCATGAAGGGCACAAGCCCGCAAGCGTGCACGTCAGGCAGTGAAAAATCGCGCATAACGCCAGTTTGCGTACTCGCGTTCCGCACTGCCGTAAAAAAGTTTTGAAAGCTGTTGAAGCAGGCGATAAAGCCGCAGCATTAATCCGTATTCCGCGATGCGGTAAAAGTGTTGGACCGTACTGCCGACAAAGGCGTATTCCATAAAAACAGTTAGCACGATACAAAAGCCGTCTGTTCACAAAATCAAAGCACGCGGTATTAACAGCCTTTGCTGACCATCGCCCCCGAGACGGCCGCCCTTGCGGTTGGCGTAATGTTTTTTATGGTGGCGTAATTGAAGCGGCACCGACAATTCTGCATACAACAGAGTGGATGAATGTATAAATACCGTTTTTGCTTTTTGCTGTTGCAGCCGCGTTGCCGAGCAGCCGCAGTTGCCAACGATGCCGCGTTGCAATGTACGTTATTGCAAGACAATGCCTTAAGGTTGGCCTGTTGCGATAAGGTGGCCGCACACCGCCGCCGGAGCAGCCAAGCTTTCCGAGCATGAGGCCGACGGCAAACCTCGTAGCTCGACGTTGTGCAAAGCGTTCGTCAGAGTATATAGGGAATAAAGAGAGCGACGTTGCGTGCTTTGGTACGCCGGAAGAGACGGCGAGCCGTCTCAAGAATTGGCCGACGCGGCGGCCGCCCTATACGCCTTTGGAGTCAGATGTATGATTTGGATGCCAACGATCCGCACGGTATTTTAACCGTACGGGAACACAACCCGACGTACCTCATGCGCATGCTGTTTCAACAGCAGCCTCGAATTATGCGCCGTGTTCGCCAACGCGCGCGCGGCTTTGCGGTATGAAACGGCTTTTGATCAAAACGGATAGAAACCAAAATGCAGGTTTCCTTTCAAGAGCAAATTGCCGAAAGACTTTGTTTAAAATGCCGTGCCGACTTTATGGTTTGGCTATACCCAGAAATCCGATTGGCAGATTTATAACCAAGGCCGCCGTTTCCGCGCCGTTCCGCAGCAATACGGGATTACGAGCCTGAAATCTCTTTATTACCCGCGCCTGTGAAGGCCCGCGGCTGCCATGCGGCGGCTCCGACGTTGGGTGTGGGTTTTGCCCACCAGTCAAACGGGCAAAGCAGCGGGCCGGAGTCGCGCTCTTGGAATAAAAGTTTACGCAATGGCCGGTATGGAGTGTGTCAAGCTGACGAAGTATCCCGCGCGTTTGGTGAGGCTTTTCGACAGCAGCGGCGAAGATAAACGATATTCTGATTTAACCAAATATTTGGGTTATGGGCGACGTCAAACCGCAATACCGCCTGAACGACAAACATAATCGACCGCTCTGCGCTACAAACCCGAAAAGCTGGCTATGGCGCGGGCGGAGGCGGCTCTACACTTTCCCCATCAAGGGCAAACTTCAGGGAGTGGTGCGCGGCTTTCACGGTTAATCTGGCGAGAGCCTGATCGACTACAACCACAAACAAAGCGGCATCGGTTTCGGCTTTGATGTTCAACGGTTGGGACGGTTTTTACAAACTTTCAGACGGCCTCTCTCTTTCAAAGATACCCGGAGGTCGATGGAAAAATCGCCTCTTTCAAAACGCGGCGTGGCAATGCGCAGCCCGCTCCACATAGAACAAAAGGCATGGCAGACCGCAAAACAAGAAGGCGGTATTGGCAAAGCGCTGAGATGCCTGATTACCGGCGTTCTGGTATGGACGCCGACTGCCGTACCGCGTGGGTAATCGGTTTATATCATTTCCGCACGACCGAGTCAGTTGGCGGCATTGATTCCGGCGCAATGGCAGCCGGAACGCTACCTCGGCTTCCATCTGCCGGGAACCCGGATTCCTTGTGGCCGTAGTCGTCTTATTACGATTACCGGCGTGTTTGCCGCCAATATGCTGGGATCGCAAAGATTCTGGAGGGTGATTCGCTGGCGCGTGTCGGTGGTGAAAATCCATCTGTTCCAGCGGCGTAGTATCCGAGTCCTTATTTTCTCCGATGACAACAGCCGCTCGTTTAAAACGCCGGTTTTGGTTTCCTTTTTCACGCAGCGGGATATTTGGACGATCGGATTCGTATCCGGTGCGCCGGCGGTGCCCTCGCCCCTGCCGGTCTACAGGAAGGCTATATTCCTGTCGCAGGTGCCGACCGCGCCCAATCCGACCGGCGGCTATTACATCATGGTGAAAAAGAGCGACGTGCGCGCGAACTCGACATGCAGGCGTGGACGACGCATTGAAGAGACGTGATTTCGCTGGGCGCTGGTGATGCCGGATGAAGTGCCGGCAAAGAGCTTTTGCCGAACGCGGGCGCCGTCTGAAAACGGCGATACAGAACAAAACAATTAAGGTGTCTTTTTCAGACGGCGCTTTTCCTTCCTCTTCCAAATTGAAACTAATCATAGGTGATTTTATGCGTACCAACTATTGCGGCCTGATCAGCGAGCAATACTTAGACCAAACCGTAACCGTCAAAGGCTGGGTGCACCGCCGGCGACCACGGCGGTGTGATTTTATCGACCTGCGCGACCGAAGGCATCGTCAGTCGTGATTGACCCGACACCCCGAAGCGTTTGCCACCATTCCGCAGCAATACGTAACTGAA
>BNJS01002973.1_pt1 | contig 37113 bp, 59 predicted proteins | sample 8540461 | NCBI WGS metagenome assembly BNJS01 (sample SAMD00202454, study PRJDB9452) | human saliva metagenome | isolation source: human saliva | place: Japan
TCAAATGCAAGCATAGGATATACATCGCAATACATGTTGATTAGTTTAATAACTTCATTGCGATTACCTGCGATATTCTCGTCTGAATACAGTGTGTAAAATTACGCCGATCGGTATCTTCTGGTAGAGATGCAGATATGTATGGGATAGTGCTCCATTATCTTAGCTATAAAACACCCGACCAGGACCTCTTAACCTCACGAATACAGGCGGTGTTATTCAATATAAAGGTTAAGACCCGTGCGAACTGTCATAATATAGGTTCTTGAACGAATTATACTGAATCACTTCCCAACGGTCGCTGCTAAGAAATGCTTCTTCTAAATCATATGAATTGTCCAAAATATGTAGCTTCTTTATACCACGGTCCATCGACTTCGTCTTTCCAATCAGATGATAAATACGATGAGACTCGTACTCCTCTGCTACTCATTACACGAAGATAACAGGGTGCAGACAATATTTCTTAATAGAAATAACAATACCACACACTTAATCGTAATATCCCACTCTTTAATTTTTTTGATCATTGAGTTACTCCTCTGTTAGCTCATCCGAAATTCTAAACACAGGCTGCAAACGCTCATCTAGAATAAGCGAAATAACGTTGTTGTGTTCTTCCATAGAGTATCAGATTTAAATGTTCTTCCCTTGGGCAAGTGGAACCATCATAGTATTATCCACATTTTTCTTTGCCAAGACGATGCCCTTCGACGAATGAAATAATTGTATCATGAATAACTGGATCTTCATCAGTTCCAGAGTCAAGATAGTGTCCACCAATAATCAGCGAATTGTTCGGTGGTGCCATACCAATGAGAACTTGATAAACAGCTAGCAAAATGAATAATCATTTCGGCAATTGATGCAGTCCAGTGCCACAGTTCCGAAACCAAAGTGTTCCGGTACGGTCGCGGACAATATCTTCACGAATATTCCAGTCTGTGTTTTCTGGTGGGATGTATTCCCATGAGAATAGGATGAAACTAGATTATCGCGGGTTTCTGCATCCATGATTCCAAAGCGCTCCATAACGAGGGCACGGCCAAGTCATATCCTTCTTGTGTGTTAGGATTGTAAATTTGACGGTCATGTTCATTTCTTGTCGTTTCAATGCTCTGATCTGAGCCGTCATTTCACAGTAGCATTAACAATATCACTAGCAGTGTATGTGTTGTCACAGTGATTTAACAGCTTGCTCCTTCTTATATTTTGAATGTATTCTGAACGTTTCCGTGAATATCGGGTTTCGCTCACAAACTCTCTTCTAGAGGTTATAATCAGCGCCATTTTGCGCTCGAATGGAATTAGTTCGACGGATATATTTACCATCTTCGGTTTTTATACAGTCATGACCATCGTTCCAGAGTCCTATGTCTCGAAAGATGTTCTTCAAATTCTTTTGACGATCTGTCTTCGTCAGGCTCCTTCGATTGTCAGCAGCTTCTTTAGCAGCAACTAGTTCTTCATAGATAGACCTTCAGACTCAAGCTCATCTTCTTCTTTCCACCATTTATAAAAGGCGGTGGCGCCGTGTCCGGCACCAGCAACTTCAATGATAAAATAACTTTGATAGGTGTGTTCATGTTAGTTTGGTTCCTTTCTAGTTTTCTTTGGCACAAATCTTTGTGAATGATGTAGTTGCATACAAGTTACGAGAGTGTTTTTCCAACGAACGTAGGAATTGCAAGTCATATTCTTGTTTACATCATCGAATACTTCATGAGCATCCCTCAATGTACCAGAAAAATCATCTGTGTGGGTCCATCCGAATGGAAAACAGCACGAGGAACATGGAAATCGAGTTATCAAGAACTTCACCAAAGTCAACACACCTTTCTTCATCCATGCGATTTACAGATATGTTTCAGCACCAGCAGTATAACTTTCGTTATAATCTGGGTCATCAGACACATAGTTTGAAGAATGTCTTTGAACCATTGTCATAAAATACCCTCGTTAGGCACAATAGATTCCCACTTCAACTTCTTGGCCGTCTAGTTCGACAGTTTTTGGTTTCAAGTGGAGCGTCAATTTTCTTGAATGTAGCTTCGTCAAGTACTTCTTTCGCACGTAGACGAGCGAGCATGTTCTTCAATAACAATAGCAAGGGCAGATGATACAGCTTTAAGACGATTTGTTTGGATAGCAAATCCTAATACGATAGCAACAGTAGATGCGGTAGCAACAGCAACTGGAATAGCAACATCTTTGGCTACGTCTTTTACGGCTTCCATACGTGTATTCTTCACCAGCAGCGTCTTTAGCTTCATATTTGCTTTGGCTTCAAGCTTTTAGATTTAACACCAGCAATGAATAACCATATCCAACAAGACCTACACCCAACAATACGAATGGGGCATATTTCTTACCGAGGATGTATGGTAACGATTGCTGATTTAGCTGTAGTTGATAGTTTGCATGTTTGGTAACTTAGGTAGTTTCATTATTTTTCTCCTTTAGATTTAAATTTGAATGGACGAGGTGTAATCTCATCATATAAGAATGTATAATGCTTAATAGCGCTCACTTGCTAGTAAATACGGAATGCGCTTTCACTGCTAGATCTTTACGGACATAGTCAATACGATCGTCAAATTCTCTAGAACCCAGTTTTGACCATCACGTTCAACTTTTTACATTTTCGACGTCAAGTGGAAAATCATAGGTTTTACACTGGGCAACACCGTGGATAGACTCGCGAATGTTTTTCATATATACCTCCTATTTCTTATTAGTTAACCAGATAATGTGGCGGGATAATCCATCCAACAGGTGGCGCGCAAAGCAACACAGAGAGTTCCGGTGATCATTTTAGTTTCCTCCAATATAATCGACCTGTAGCACCCTTTACTTTGTCATTAACACAATCCAATTCAAAATTAGTTAACTTGTTAATAGATTATCATGTGATGAATGAGATGTTGGTTTTTTTTTTGTTGTTTTTTTTGGTGGGGTGGTTTTTTGGTGTGTTTGTTTGTTTGCATTTGTAGTACCAAATGTTTGGTCAGTATTTAGGCTGTTGATCGGATAGTTCATGAAGTCCCAACAGTAACAATACCATACGCGCCAAATTAGCTAACATGATGTTCGCTTACTTCCTGAGGCATCCTGACGTGTCTCGAAAAATGATTTCTTCAACTTGGTTAGATGCTCGTCGATTACGTTTTGCATATGACTGAAGTGTAGTCATTTCGATAGGGTCATCCATTCTCGTAACATTTGTTACGCCACGTCCCCAGTACCCAGAAGAATTTCTTCGGCATGGATATAGTCTGGTCCATGGCACGTTGCACAGCTGTCATCGCCACATCGGTACGTACCATTTTGTAAGCTCGTGCCACTCACCTCGTGGAACATATGCGATGACCAACCACGGAATCCTTTCTTTCTCCAAAAGAACGCATTTCCTACCCATTTAGCAACCCCGGCTCACACGGCCTTTTGCAACTGGTTGTACGTGCTTGTCGAGGATCTCATTTGCCTTCGTCTAATGGATTAATTCTCGAGGTACTTTGTTGCCGTCTGTTTTTGTTTTGTCATGAGTCCTCCTTCTATCTCTGCCATCCAGCTAGCATTAGATGGATTCATACGTTTTGTTACACCATCGATGTAATATTGCTCACCTTTATATGACGCGACATCACGATAAACGTTAATTTCGGTGGCTAAGTTCATTAATGAGTACATCACGTGGTCCACATCCAATGGAATATAGAACATGCGATTCTCACGATTAATACCATCGACCTAGCACGCGCCCATAGTCTTCTAAACATAATGCCATAAATTATTTATTCCCGTTTGTCATTGCTTGTATACCATGCAGATATGTCAGAACACCTGTCAAACAAGTAGAAACCTATTGTTGATGCAGCTTAATAGAGTCCAAATGAAAAATGTAATACATTAATGCGTAAAGCATTGTCGTATATCACTAACACGATATACCAGAAATGACCCACTAGCAATAAAGCTTTCACCGGGTTCCTCCTTTAAATGATAAAAAGAATACCGAGAGTAATTCTCAGTATTCTAGTGAAACTTAGTCTTCAGGGATTGTAAAATCACCTTTCCAACACTTCTCCATCTCCCGATGTCTCAGAAGATTTCTTAACATGGTCGCTAACCTCGCGGCAAGTCCGCCAGCGGCTACAACACCAGTGATGATCAAGGAGCAACAACTGGTCTAACGGCAACGATTGTTTGTAATCTTTTCCTTAGTACTCAGTTCATTAGCAACCTGAGTTTGTGGTGTGACTCAGCTTGTGTCACCGTCTTCAGCTACCTCGTTAAGTTCTTTCCCTTAACTTCTTCGACTTTTGAAACGTTTTCTGACAGTGATAATGTCCTCCTTTAGTTTTATTTTTGTTTCATTATAGGATATGTATTTTCTGCGAACTATCGTCCATAATGAAGATCGCTATTACTATCTTCATATTCATACCAGTGATCACTTAGGTCTGGAGCTATTTTGTAAACTCGACCCGTAGCATTGCACAACTCTTCATTACCATTAGCGGTTATAAATGCTTTTGCGAAAATATTATCCTTTACAGCGTCACAATACGTGGATATGTTGTTTACCCATATACCACTATCCTTCAATACATTCTGATAAAGTTGCATTTTCTTTAATGGGATTTAAACCCTTTAGACTCACGAATAAAGTTGTGTTCAATACATTCATTGAATCGCACTCTACGCCACTTACGAATCATCGAAATCCGCCATATTAGCAGCTGGTCGATAATGTTCAAACATTGATTCGAAATCATAATATACTAAAGCAATACTTGTATAATGCTTGTACATACGCAGCTTAGGAGAATATTCTGCTCAATCATCTGCGTCCTCGATGTAAATGAATTGATAACGTGCATATTTGGAATTTCGATTTCATTCTTTTTCTCGCAATATTTGAATTGCTCTGCATAAATGATGCATGTCATCTTCTGACATTGTTATATGGAAATGTGGCGTTTGACTCTTTAGGTAATCCTTTCCCATTATGTGTCTAATTTGGTCTAGTGTGGATTCAGTATTAACATTAATATCGTTCATATATAGCATCCACTATATCATACAATAACACTTATCTCTATCAATATCTTTTGTCCAGTATATGGATCAAATATGGTAGATTTCACCTCCATTATAGAGATTTTATCATCGTCGTAAAATCCACTCGGCTAAACCCAACATGTAGTTCATCAACCACTCTCTTGTCTTTTCCATAAATATAACTCACTATCGAGAGCATAACAACTGTACCAGGTATCATTAGCAAACTGAATATATATGTTTTATACTCATCCTCAAGTTTAACCTCCTTCGCCATCCTTCCTTAAGACGCTCAATACTATACGTTCGTCTACCGAATATATCTCTGTAATGGAAGTTTACGTATATTATCTCATACTGCATCATAAAATCGTCTTTAGACAATATGAGTCTGCCTTCCATATGTCATCTGTTCAGCCCTCACTATTTGTGGTATCGTTCACCTCTTGGTAGTATTTATTGAACTCCTTGTTTGAGTTCTTGAGCGCTCATGTACGCTCTACGATTGTCGGATTGTCTTCGATTTTAGTTGCTGTATGTGCATTAATTCATATAGCAACCTTAGAAGTTCTCATGAGTCAATATCTGCGGATCCAAATACAGTATTGTAATATTGGGTTTCCAGTAGCGCAATCATCATATTTCCAATGATCTTACGCGCAATTCTGAAGAAATACAAATCCATATCCAACACATGCATATCGTCTGGTATAGTCATAATGAATTGGAAATAGTGTTTATAATCCTCATTGGCTGGGACAACACCATTTGCATCTAGTCTCGGTCCGAAGCGGAAATGCATTCCAGTCAAGTTCGGCCTGAGGAATTAATAGAAAAATCATCTACGCATCTGAAACAGTTCTCGATAACCGTCTGTTTGAATTCTCCCGAAGTCTTGGACAATTGGTCTATTGTGGGTCATCATTTACCTCCTTTATAAATTTTCATACATACTTACCATAATAAATAAGTAAATAAACAGAACAAATAGCATTAAACAAGCCGCCATCAAGCATCCTAGAAAGCCCATAGTAACTGTCAAATTAACAAGAAGTAGCTAAAACAGCATAATTCGATAGCTATAAAATAAATGTCAAAGGCTGATCATCAAAAGTAAATCTGATAATTTTAATTAATTCAATTTTTCTTTCATCGTTTGCCTTGTGTAAAAATTCTCAAAGAATCTTTTAAGCATATCCATCTTAGAATTCAATTCATCATCACCATAACAATATAATGTTGTGAAATATAGATTATTCTTGTCATCAAATACAGATTGGATCAATATCGATAATAAGGAAAGTATCCGGATACTCATCCACAGCTTCTAGAAAATGTTTGTTTCTAAGTTCCACATTATTCCTAATAGTTCGATGTCACCAATCAATTTGCAATAATGTTAAGGTTACTCGTTTCGATTCTCAAAATAAAAGCATTTTCGTCGTTTGGACTTAGTTGTCCATTCACATTATAAATTAGTTCTCCCATTTTATAATCCTTTCTTTAAATAGTATTGGCTAACTATTTCTTTTGTCGTCATTTTTCATTGTAAACATAAATCCATACATTAAATGTCCATGAATCAGTTCTACAGTCATATTGTAGTGGTGTTACGTCAGTTATTATACCAGATTTGAAGAAATTAAGTTCGTCGCATAGCATTTCCGGTTCAATTTTAAAAATCGTATCCGACATACCAGAATATCTTTATAATCAGACATTGCCTGATCTTCATGAGTATACCCTGATAAACACTTGAAATGTATTATTGCCAGGATATTTCACATGTTTTCTCACGATTCTTGCTTTCTCACACATTTATAACTCCTCTAGCATACTTTCAATTTTATAGTAGACATACGATTCAACGAAAATCTTTTCCAGTATGCTAAATTTTCAAAGTCTGTATATAGTTGTATATTGAATATATATATGTATTAGATACTTCAATATATATGTAATCGGAGAGACGTCAACAACAATATACTTCTCGGCGTCTAACTCATTTGCCTGGGGAGTAAAAATCACTTTGACCCAAAATTTCGAGATATCAGTTTCATCATATCGACATAAAAGTCCCGTAGAAAATACTCTGCAGAGGATGGATCTTGAGAACAATAGTTTAGTTCTCTCTTTCTCCTGTTAACATATTTCTACCTCACACAAAAGAAAGATAGTTAATCCCTTTGTTTGAGTCGATTCAGATACAATGGACACATCTTGGCGAAAGTATATTGAGTGTTCAAATTCAGTAGCAGCCATCCTAAAGATGTCAGGGCCTGGAACAGTGCTCAGGCTTGACCTTATGCTCCTTTGCTGCTCGTTCTTAACAGCAATAAGTTTGGCAAGCTTGCGATTAGAATCCACCATCTGCATTATCTTCGGATGAGTGCCATCTGAGATTTTGGGTTCCTCAATGCTTCATATCAAGACCGTCGTATAATATGGCCAATCATAATTTTTCTCATATGATTTACCTTCTAACTCATTATAACCGAGGGAATTTCCCTGCAGTGATGTAATCCTTCGTATAGGTTCAAAATCTACGATGGTAGTTTGGAAGGCTGAGGTTCGTTCGGGAGTACGTGTTGCCGTAAAAGTCGGAACTTCCTTGTATCAATGGAGCTCCTCTATAGTAATAAATGTTAAAATATAAGGTTTTGCTAGAAGTCTACAATCCTAAGTTTCCTTCTTAAGAAAATTCTTTGTGCAAAATATAGTTCCAATAGATGAACGGATTGTTGGATTATCCACAAAGAAATATAATCTTAACCTTGTCAGGTTCTCTTGATGTGAAATGCTCTGATACATATGAGCTAACAAGAATCAGTATGCTTACTGTTATCTAATTTAATTATAAGGGTCTTCCCTGTCATGTTAATCCCTCATAATGAGCTGCTTGATACCCTATAGGATAAAAGATTGCCGCATGAAATCGGTAGAAGTAACAACAATTTCATAGTACCACCTAAGAATATGTCCACAAATAGAACGTTTACCCATATTATGATTTTTAATATCTTCAGCGATGGAACATGCAATTCAAAAGATATTATCGGATTTATTATGCACTGGCGAAACCCACTTTCAACAAGCGATAAAAAGTTTTCCTTCATTGTTACCATACTTGGTTTAGAAAAGAATAAACTTTGTCGTTTTACATTTAAAATAACTCGTTCAATCATGCTATAACCTCACGTTCAATTTGCACCTAAAATCACTAAATAGTTCAATAGTAATATCGTTTACTTTAACATTTAAAAGTGGGTCCAACGTAATATAAATGACACATTTGCATGGACTAAAAATTACTATTAACAATATCATTAAAAATCATAGATGCGATTTTATTTGATACATTTGGCATAATCAAAATGTTCTTTACTGAATATATTAGGGAATTATCGGCGTATGTGGATAATGTATCGTCACGCATATAGGGATCTAGAAACGAGTATACCCTATTGTTCATATGTAGTATAACTCTATTAATCATCGCCTAATTGCTCCCGAAGAATATCATTCTGATCTTGCAAAAACATTGATTCACCAGCTTACCTTCTTCATCAATAGCAGCATTCAATTCACGGTTCATTTTTGTTTTGTCTATGACCCATAAACAAATAACACGCAGCAGAAAATAGTCCAGTAGCAATAATACCTATTGCCCCATAGATTTGTTCTTGGGTACGTCCGTCTACGCGTCCACGGTAATATGCTTCCTGCATATCTTTATCTGCAAATTCAACAGTCTCAATTTCAAATAATTTTCTAAACATTTTACACTACTCACTAATTAATTCTTCAATAACTTTTTAGAGTTACTTTAGATCAAAATTTCATTGTACGTAAGTCTACGAGTGTAATATCCGTATCTAACGATAATTTTTCCGCGGTTTGTCATTCCATAAACCACGGGCGCTATTTTAATGATGCATCTAAATCACGAGCAGCATCTGCTTTATCTTGTAAATATAAGATTTGTCGATGTCTTCTCGTAATGTTTTCAATACTGCTTAAGCATGATTTTCTGAGATTTATTATAACCAGGTTAAAAATGTTGGTCCATTCTTAATCCTATCATCATTAAGAATGTAATTCATTTCTTGCATCATCAATCTCCTTAAACATTCTTTGTAATTCTTCATCATTGTTCATTAAATTGAACGTTTCTCGAGTGTATAGCTGCACGTTTAAAAAGCGCTCCCCATATAAATATGTCCCAAGTAAAGCAAGAATGCCACTTAAAATTGCACCTTTCTTCAGATCATTTCCTACCATTTCAAGATTACTACAGTTAAGTAAATCTTCCCCTATAGTGTTCTTCGATGTATTTAGATACTTCTAATTCTTTTCCATAAAAATCAACACTAACTTCCAACATATTATTTACCTTCTTTCTTATTTTTAATTGCTGCAACGAGTGCTCCAAGGATAACTCCTGTAATAACGCCTTCTTTTTAAACCAAATTTTAAAACATGATTTTTAACCTGCTTAACGGGCGTGCGAGTGTGAGAAACTGCAATATTTTTAATTGTATATTTGTAGTCCATTAGACTAACCTCCTTATGTTTAAAAAGAAGAGGATAATTAAATCCCCTATCTGAATAGTTTACCAACAAAGTTAAACACCCCCGCGATAACATTCACGAAGAGCATTCCAAACAATGCTTTAACAATATCAATGATAGTTTTCATTTTTATCCTCCTTTTAAAACCTTCATTACAGTTTAGTTAATACCTTTTGAACAGTAATTGGTCGTCGTTTATGGTATTCACTGTCTTCCGAAATATACCCTTGCTTTTCAAGCTTCTCTACGTAAGCTTCTTCAAGCACAGCATATAATGCAAGTGTGCGAAATCCAATTTCACGGATAATTCTTCTGAACATAAGTATGTCCTCCTATAATAAATATTCTTTGCATTATAGGATATGTAAAAACTGCGTGTTATGGCAGTTTGTTTGAATTTATAAGTTAAATATAGATATTTAATAAACTTCAAAATTCGATGATGAAGTTTATACTTACCAAATAGTTGACCAAGAGTCATCATCTCACTGACTGTTTGCGCAAATTGATGGCGTGTATCATAGTCTTCGATAATTCTGTAACCTTCAATTTAAGATGGTTTAAATCTTCCAATGTTCTATTAAAAGCATTAACCATATATTTATCACATCTAACAAAGATAATAACGCCTCCAAGTTTCTCTTAATTGTTCTTTAAGTTCTTTGTAGTCCATGTCACTCAAACTCCTTCATTTCCTTCTCTAATTTGAGCATATCCAATACAGTATATTTATTGTAATCTGATACCAAATCGACCAAAGTCTTGTTTTGTATGAATATCGACTAGTGTATAATCTAAAGTGATTACAAATTACCACAACGATCAAAACCTCCTACCGCAGCCTCTGATCTATTATTGTCAAACACCGAGAATATAACAAAATATCCGTTATCTAATTCGTAAATCCATTTACGAACAATAGGAAAATGATCTAAAACTAACTTTGGATTTTTACGATTAACTTGCGTTGGTTTTTGTGTGAAATTTTTACTTCACCTTTATCTTTTGTTCTATTATACTCATCAACGACTTTTACTTCCGTATACAGAGTTCTCCATCAACTTTGAAATATGCTTACTCATTTTTATTACCTCATTTTCATTTTTGAAATTGCGTCCATTTTCTTATTAACTTCTTCCGTGTGTGAAAAGAAATACATCATATCTTGTGCTGTTCTTGGCGAATTTGAGATGAAATAATCTCTAACAAACAAAAAGATCTTCTTTTTATACGATACTCGTCAAATTGAAATACTTTTTCAAAGTTTGTGACCAGCAGTGATGTTGCAGCTTTATCTACAGGATCTGTTAGTCTAGGATAATCCACAATCGCCGCTTTGATAGTAATTGAGATACTAATCTCTTCTGGGTTTCTTGCCGAAAAATCTGGCATTGTAATGAAATTAATTGGTGTAGTCATTTCTTTTCCTCCTTTTTATCACATAAAATAGACACAATATCTGCACACATGTGTGCCGACACCAATAAAATAATAGCCATATTATTTACCTCCTTTAATTTGGCTTAATCAAACCATCCATTATTGACTGACAATAAATGAGGCTCCTCCTTAAATAATTATTATGAATGGCTTGACTAAAACAAAAAAGAAAGGATCCTAAGATCCAATCTATTTTCCTTTAAATGCACTGATTAATCCAGAACCAATAGCAAGTGCTCCTACAACTAGTGCTCCTTCGACAACACCCTGAGCAATAGACTTACCGGCAATTTCCAATATGCCGTCAGTATATTTAACCTCTAAAGGTGTGTCCTCAAAGTTCACAAGTCCCATAAAACCTTTGTTTATTCATTTTGTTTTCCTCCAATGTTTTTCTTTCATTATATACCGTGTAATTTCTGCGAAAATTTACAGATTTTTAAACAACCAATCGGTATAAATCAATCTGAAATATCGTCTAACTCGATAAATAAATGTGTCTTTATACATTGTATTCAACAAATAGCTAAAGATTTTTAGAGCTCTAGTCATGTTATAATCTTGTTGCTCAGATATCAAACTCTCATCAAGTTCGTCTATATACGATGTAATAAAATTCACACGTGAATGAACTTCGCGAACCATATAATGATCGGAATACATAATTAGATCATATACGAGACTCCATCTTTGTTTAAGTTTCTCTGCGAATTTCTCATAGTATGCATTGTTTGTCATAAAAACTCCTTTATTTAAGAACCTATAGTCCTCTATAAGTTTATCAGAAATACTTACCTCCATTATTAATATCCAACAACGGCGCTTTCTCACCCTCGTCCAAAGATCTGCCACTGTATGCGAATATGCCTTAATTGTAGCAAAGAACATAGGTGCATCTTTCTTCGAGATATATACCGTTTGAGCAGTATGACCTTTTTTAGGTTTAGGATTATGCAATCGGATACCCTCAAAATAACTTTTGTCAGGGTCGATAAACCCAGACATAATTACAGGCACGTCATTACATACCAAATTAACATACACGACATACTCGGATATACTTTCATCGAAATATGCGTGGATGTATTTAAAAAGAAGAGACTGAACATTTGGTATTCTCTTAGTAACTCCAAATTTTTCGTCCAGTCTTCTTTACAGTTTTCCTTTTCTTGCTAACAGGCATAGCAAACCTCCTTTAAATGTTTTCGAGGGTGCCGGATTCGAACCGACGACAGCCATCCGTATTCTTATGAATACGAGGCGCTCTAATAGGATAATATCCCACACCACTGAGCTAAGCCCTTTTCATTATATGATATGTAATTTCTGCGAAAATAAAAAGAAGAAGAATGATTTCCTTCTATGAATTCAAAATTTCCATTTGTCTAAGTCCAAGTTCCATCAACTCTTCTTTATTCTCATAGTCCATTGCAAATTCAATAGCTTTAGTTTTCATTTCCTCTTCGATAATCCTAATAGATCGTTCATTTGTCTAAAAATGTCTTGCATATAGTTCCAACGTTTTACTCTAAAGTCTCGCTGATGTTCAATTTTATGAGCGTACATATTTACCAATTCGTCTAACAAGTCATTAAATTTATTTAGTTTAGCTGGATCTTTAATTTGTTCCTTTGCTATATGTTCTAAATTCAATCTAGTAACATCGTATTCGAATGATACTCCATACACTTATATCCTCGAAATGCTTCTTTACAAGTAATTCGTTTTTCCATAGTAATCTTTATACATAAATTTTTGACATGATAATGTCACTCCTATAATTCTTGTTTCATTATGAGGAATGTAAAAACTGACGAAAAAGAGGATATGTAATCCCTCAGTGTTATGTAGTGTTAGAAAGAATCTAATACTTCCTCAGTTTCAGACTCCATTTCTTTTTGTCTGTTACCTAATTCTAGTTATTAAGTTCTTAACTTCTTCATCTTCAATTTCACTGATTTTTACAAATCCCAACTTTTTATCATTTAAAAATATTTTTCCAACATATCGTATGTTTACGAGCTAAAAGCAGATCTAATATAAAAGTTCTTTTTGCATCGATAGATTCTAAAATAGCTTCTAATTCACGTTCTAATCTTTTTGGGTAGATTCTTATAATACTCCACAATATACATATTGGCGTTTGAGTTAACCAATGTGTAGTCTTGTCCAAGACTAATCATTTTACTCATTTTCATTGTCGTCTAAATATAATGCTAATTTAATCATAGCGATTTGATTCATATTAACTGCAAATTTTTGTTCGTGTGACATAGTGATGTCCTCCTATAATAAATATTCTTTCATTATAGGATATGTAATTAATGCAATTTTTAAATGAGAAAATCACACCCGGGCAAATTTTGGAAATTCACGGAGCCATGTAGACTCCCGCAGTTTTTAATAACGTCCACCGGCTAATACGCGTTTCTGTCCACGTTTAGTTTTGGCATCCATTACGTCTTTCTTATATTGATTTTTCAATCCTTTGTATTCAGCAGTCATCTTTTTGACGAGCAGCTCTTTGACGTTCTCCATAGTCTCTACGATTTTCTCCTTCAGCTTTACGACGTTTACTGAAGAATGCATCTTGACTATATTTATCAAAGATTTTATCATCGCCCTCAGTCAAATTTCTTTTGAGCATTCTTACGATCTTTTTATATTGTACTGGCTTTGACCATATCTTTTAACATAACGATTACGGAATTCAAGCGATCTGGTTGTTCCGAAAAATGTTCCTGCTTTAGAACGTCGTTTTTAGAAGCAGAGATCGCCTGGTCTGCTAAAATTGGGTGACGTAGACCATTAACAGCAGCACGTCCCGCGGCAGAGCCCCAACGTTTCATGTTGAGCCCCCACTTCATACCCTTTACTCCGTGGTGCTCAATAACATCTGAGAAGCTGTCTGTGTGAATAAGTTCGTTTTCCTGAAATGATAATCATTTTTATCTCCTGTATAGTATATTTCTTAATTACAAATCCTTATGATCCGTAAGAACTTTATCTTCAATCCATTGATAAGACTGAGGTGAACCAATACGAGAATATCCATTAACTTTTTCGTACACACGAACACGTGTACCTTTCTTGAATAGTTCTTTTTCTTCGGCTCCAGCGAATGGGTGAGCTTTCACCCAATAGTCAACAGAAACTGTCGCTTCGAAATAAGGTTGTTGTGAGTTTTTGCAATGAAACACCATTTGCAATTTCTCTTTCGAACTGGGTTGTAGCATTTTCGATTTGTTCGGCGTTTGGAACTGTTTCGGTATTGCCTTTATAACGGTAGCAGTAATAATACGGACGACCTACACGCATCCAAAGGTCATCGTGTTCGGAAATCCCAATACCATCATCAGGATAGTTACAGTGGATAATAGTCCCTTCTGTATCTAAGAAAATTCCTGTATGACCAAATTCGCCTGCAGAATATCCTTTTTGTCCCCAGATGAAGATATCTCCATATTGACAATCAAACTCTTCGTTCTCAGCAATACATTCCCATCCGTTATCTTTAAGCCAATCGTGTTCTGTTTCTGTAGAACATGCCCAATCCAACTTGCTCATTCCGCCGGATATACCAGCGTAATAAATCGCCGATGAACAGTCATAACTGTCTGGACCATCGCGGTGATCCATACTATACGATACATTACCTTTACGGGCTTGCATCCATGCAATCATTTCGGTTGTACTTACTGTCATATTTTACCCTCCTGGATAGTTAATGTGTTTATTGAGTTCACTTAATACTTTTAAAGTGTTATAGTACTCTACCCTCAAAGACGATAACTCTTTTAAAAATAATAAGCATTACAATAAGTAAAACAAGGTTCTAATAATAATTGCAAACCCTGTCAAACAGATAAATAAATCCCTACGCTCAAGAGACTCTTCCTCAAAATTAATTTGAGCAATATCTTTTACAGCTTGATTGGGTAGGGTCAACATCACCATATAGCGACACACAATAACATGCTCGCCTGCTTCAAATACATCCGCTTCATGGTGAAGAACAATCTGAGTTTCATTTGAGAAGAAGATTTCTCCATCAGTATTCCCAATGATTCCGATGAACATACCATCATTTACAATCAAGACATCGCCGAATTTACGTTCGTCAGTCACTTCGCGGAAATCGTTGTCTTCCAACCAAGCAACTACATCTTCGGCAATCTGGAACTCATTTTTCTGGTTCAGTAAGTCCACCGTATTTTGCAGCCATTTTGAATGCTCGCTCATCAGTGAGATTAAGGTTCACTTGACCTTTACGCACGTCAGTACCATGCGATGATCTTTGATACATCTACTGTCATAATGTTCCTTTCTATTGAGGCAATCCTGAAAGATAGTGGGTAAGCAACACCTACACCATTCATTTCAAGACGTCCTCGAGTAACAAAAGTCAGCTACAGGTTCACCATTGTATGTGAATTCTTTATTGAATTGAACAAATACAAGCTTACCTTCGCCCTGAGTTTCAACGTGAGTTGGATCTTCAATAACAACAATATCATTAGCTTGATATGTCTTACCGACTTCTACTTTAGGAAGAAGTCCTGCCAATTTCTTATACACAACCCCGTACACAATTGATCCGGACATAATTGTATGCATAACCATAGCATCAATAAAGTCATCGCGACGTTTATCTGCAACGTTGATATTAGCAATAGTACTGTTGATAACACCAACTTTGTTTAGTTGTTTCCTTGAATTCGATTTCGGCAAAGTATTCAGCATGGAATGCTTTCACACATTCTCAATGTGTTCTTTTTCCTGCGATGGATCGGTGATTCGATGCAATCCAGGAAGATATATTTGAATCATATTGCTAGGTGTATCAGTATACAACTCGAATAGTGTTTTCACAGGTTCGCCTTGTTCGTTGTAAAATTGGGTAGTGTGTGCGTAGTTTAAATTGTGACATATTTATTCTCCTTTATTGTCATTAGTTAATTCATTAATTTGAATTTGTTCTGCTGCTTTGTAAACATCAATTCGCTTTGTAATTTGGGAAACTTTTTCTTCGAGTTTCTTTCTCAACGATCAACTCCGAGTTTTCAAGAGTTTTTAGAAGCTATCTCTAAAGATAACTTCAAAATAATCTTATTCAGTTTTTCATTTTTCTTCCATATAAAAACCTTTTCTATCTAAATCCATTATTCCAGTCGTTTTTGAGTATCCGCTCTTACTAATGGAACATAGTAAATAGCATTTTGATCTGATCCATCATTTACATACAGCCAAGAAGAAGAACCATATTGGTTTTGTTTGACCTCTAAATGTAATCAAAAATAGACCACGAACTCCATATATATTAACGTCAGATCTTGGGGAACTAAGTGGTGAGTTTACATAAGTATTAGTCATTACTGGAACATATGTAGTATCTGAAGTAGTTCTACCCCAAAATCGTGTTGGTCCAGCATATCGACCATTCGATTGAGATTGTGATATTGTCCGTTTGGCCGCCAAGGTGTTGAATAAATAATCTATCGTTATTTATGCTCCAGCCTCGTTCGGTTAGCAATGGTTAGTCCATTAGTAAACACAGATTCAAATACACCCGTTCTGGCGACTAGGTTTCTGAATTCAGCCTCAGACCAGTTATTTTTCTTACATCCACACTAATGATTTTAGCTGAAGCAATAGTAGCGTCCGCTATGTGTGCATTTTGATAGATCCATCTCGTATATGCGCTTCCCCAATAACTCCATTAGATATACTTGTTTGACCGGTTATCTCGATATTCTTACCAGCAATTCTTACACCATTTGGGTTCCTGAAAATTTGGTGACAAGATCTCTCTCATTTTTAGAATTTTAACAGAATAAGAATTCGCAAGCTGTTGGACCATTGTGGAGGATACGCTACCTGACGGTTGATAAGTAGCTATTTTATCACCCTTACAAGCATCATCTCCTTGACTTCAATGTAACCCCTTCCATCCACGAGGACGCGAAATGGATTGATATATGCAGCTTGGTCAAATGTCATATCTTTACTAATTGTGATAGTCTTTTTGACATCTATCCACCCATTATATGGGTTATTGACCGTTGAATTAACATCGTAATTTCTAGGTATATAGAATAAAAGTTTCTGCGGGAATATTATCGGCATGTTTTATTTCTATAAGCGCGAGATTGATTTGGAGTATGGTAATATTTATGCATTCTAACTTTACATGTGAATGTCAGAACATCACCTTAGTGAGAGACTTAATTGATAGCGGAAACATTAATCGATTCCATCTATTAATAGGTGCCCCTTTATCAACTTTAATAAAGAAAGAGTGTTTACCGTATGCTCCTCCTGACGGGCTAAACTCGACGGAATTATTTTGCGGTCCACTATTAGTAACCCCAACCAAATCTTCAGTACCTAATATAAGGTTATTCGATGCCGATGATCCACTAGTAATTAAAGATTGTATCTCAGTACTTGACATTATCATTTGTGAAACTCTATTAGCTATACCATTTTGAGTTTCGCCCAAAGTCCTTTTAAAGAAATCAACAGACTCCTCTACCTTTTGGAATTTAACAGTTTGAGTCATATCCAAGTCTTGAGGGTTATCTTTAAAGTCATTTATAGAATTACCTCGTTCGAGTTGGATTCTTCGGATATAGAAGTTTACAATAGTGTTAGGATAAGTGGTTATTCTGACTTTAACCATTTTATAGTCATGACGAGGAGTAAGGACAGCACCAATTCTATGAAATACCCTTTGATCAGGTTTCATGCCCATGAATTGGATATCTGATGGATAAAAATCTTTAGCAATCCATTCATTTTTATCGGTACCATTATCAACCCAAGTTCCAACTATTTCCATAGCATAATTATACAGAGTTATTAATTTGATCAGTGGACACATCTGCAGATAAAGTTACTGGTTGCCCTCATAGAAATTCTCATTAATAATTTGTTGTATATATGCATAATTATTTCCAGCATTTCCAAAATAATGAAATATACCTTTTTACCGAAATTGGTTAATCCATGAGTACCATTATCATGATTCCAGCCTGGATATTTAATAACATCCCAGAACCGCATGCTAATGTTTTCATTTGGTTGGATATTATACAAGAAATCTCCATTTCGGATTAAGTTAACCCCAGTAGTATTATCCATCAAATCCTCAGCTGACGGAGACCAATCGCTAACCATATCACTATAATATAATGTACATTTAGATATTGTAAATGGCACATTATTAGACATATCCACTCGGAAACGAATTTGATTAGCTCGGTTCCAGAGTTGTCGAGATAATGTCATATAACCAATTTTGAATACTTTAGTTGTACCGTTTATATCTTTATTTTTGTATAGTAGAATATCCTGGAACAATTCCATTAGCACCACCTAGATATTCTGTCTCATTATATAACTCGGGAATTACTGATGCGTTAGTCACGTTAGACTTAAATTGAACTTCGTACTGAATTATCAATCTGGCGCCTTGTGGTATGCCTAATTCTTTAGGTGTGGATCCATACATCAAAGGATATCCCCAAATTACATGATAATTATTAGAATTAAGAGTATAATTGTAGGATTCCCGTGGTTTAATAGTTCCACTTAAGTAATTACGACTACCATATTTCTTAGGAATTTCATTTTGGACACTACTGATTGTTTTTCTTAACGCCAGTTATCTCAGTGGTAATGAGTGTTTGTGCATCGGTTCGAGCACGAGTGAGAGTATCTGTGGCAGATTGGGTTATGGCCTGAGTTAATGAGTTTTTGGTTTGTGTTACAGCGGTTGTAACAACATTATTGACGGTGGCATTTAAAGTAGACGTTATACGTTGGTGATACTATCATTGTTGATAGTAATTCTACTATCCGTATACTGCTTACCTTCAATTAACTTACCGTCAGAATACCTCTTAACCTCGTCTTTAGCAGAAGTTACTGCCAAATCAATTTTACCAGGTAGGAGATTCAATTCTGATTGCTGTTTAGCATATCGTTCATTGGTCTTGGTCAACTCAGAAACTTGCAATTCCAATTTAGACGCAGTTTGATCCAATTTGGTTTTTGTTTGTACCAAATCCGCAACTTGAGCAGTTAATTTACTATCCGTTTGATTGAGTTTTGAATTGGTCTGGTTTAGACCGTTATTCAAACCACTAATCGTATTTTGTATAGTGGTTAAACTTTGACCACTAGTCCTCTTATACTCCGCGAACGACGCTTGGAAGTCCAACTCATTCGGATGGTAATCAGATACAATAGTAGCTTCTTCAAGTTGAATTCCGGCAATGTAAACATGGATAGCATCATTTAGCAAAGAGCTAAATGCAACTCTGAATTTGATTGCTGTATTATTGGTTCTAAACTTAGCAATGTCTGATTAAATCAGTATTTGATGTCCATCCAGAAGAATAACCAGAATCTCTTTCTGTGATATTAATAGCCGGCAGGAAACTTAGATCAATCTTCTTAGTTCTTTCATTGGTCTTAGTATAAAACGAGAACACATAATCAGTGTTTGGCTTCAATACAGTCTTCAACTCTTCCGAACTATCACCATAAATAACTTTGTAGTTATTATACATCGCACGATGATTCAACTCGTAGTCATATACTTTAAACGGAGGAGTTGATGTGAATACTGCACCTATGTAATATGGTTCGGACATTGTCTGAGTGTTTCTCAGGGATGTTTGTAGCACCAACCTTAAGTTTACTGAATTTCTCACTAACCCCCATTATCCAAAAGCGGTGATTAACTTTTTTTAGTCTCATTGAGCGTTTGGGTACCAGATGCAGTGATTTGAGATCTAAGCCCACTGATATCATTGTTAAGTTGACGTTTGTCGTTCGCGAAAGTGTTTGAAAGTTGCTCTATTTTTGATTTGGCAACGGTAATCTCTTGCGAAGTAGTCTTACCAATCTCAGCGACACTGTCTGTGACGTATTGATGTGTTGCGTTGATATCACCTCGTACAACCTCGATATCAGTCTCAAAACATGTCTAGTGATTCATGAATTTCGGACATGGCGGAGTCAATTTTTATCCTCCAGTACCTCCCCAAAGTCATGCGGCATCACCAAATTCCATTGAGTTCCGTCATATCGGTATAAGTCAGTTTCACCGGCACCAACATCTCTAAACCACAAGTCATTTTTCTTTCAAGTCATCAACAGGAGCTCGTCTGGTCCATAAAAGTTTCTATTCTTGCCGTTTTGCACTTGTGAGAATAGTGTTAATAGAACCTTCAAAGTCGCCCATTGCTTCATTGATCGTTTTCTTTGTGAGATCTTTCCACTCAGCTCTTTGAGAATCAGCAAAGAGTACTAGCCGTATTTCCATCAGAACTTTGCAACAATCTTAACAGTACGTTCCTTAAGAACATCATATTCAATCTCGACGATTTGAACAGTCACATCAACATCAATTTTTGACAAATACACATCCACGGTATCACACAATCGAACCGCTTCAAAGAGATCTTAGATGCTTTTCTCCCCAAGATGTTGTGTTCTGAATAGGAATCATTGAAACTTCCATCTTGATATCTGGGATATCGACAGTAGGATTTTTCATCAAAATATGTAGAAGCTTCCTCAGTAACCATACGAAGTAATAACAATTTTAGTGTCTTCTTTGATTTGTTGTTGACAGAGCTAAACGTGCTTGTTTTTCTGCTTCTCGAGCAGCTTTACTTTGTTGTCGTTTCTGTTTACTTTGTTGTCGTTTCTGTTTCTGAGCTTGGAAGTTAGCATCACGTTGAGTTTCTCTTTGTTGCCATTCAGCTTCTCGTTGAGCAGCAGATTTCTTAGACCCTCTGTTAGCATGAGCAGATGCACGTTTTGCTTATTAGCATAATAATTACGTTCACGTTCTTCTTCACGCTGTTGTTCAAGACGTTCTCTTTGAGACTGTTCTTGAGCTCGTTTGAGATGAGTCTGCAGATCTGTTATTTTCTCGCTCAGCAGCCAATCGAGTTTTCCTATCAGACTTCATCTTTTTGTTTATAATCATTAAACTTATTACTGATGTCGATAGGAACGATACGTTTGATATCATAATCGTCATAATGATCCGACTTTATAATATCTCCGTAGATTGTCTGTTCTTTTTGGTTCTCCCCTTCAGGAGTATACCTAGCATAAGGTAAAAATACGAGTGAATTTACCATACATACTCGTCTTAAGTTGAATATTTTTCATATTCTTTCTAGGACGAATAGTAGTAATGTGTTCTCGACCACGGCCTCTATAAATAAACAATTCTTTATCGGTTCTTTTTAACTTCCCCGCCAAAAGTACTCACAAGAGAATCATCAGATCCCATAATAAGATTTAAAGCATTTATAAGTTTATCATTATTAAATGAAGATCTAGATCCAAGGTCGAATTGAATCTAATATTTATAGGTCAATAGCATTTTGGACAATAGTTGGCCATATCTCATTTAAGGATAGGGTACCAACTGTAAATGGTCGTATAAGAGTAGCTGAAAGATCATCGGATATTTTCGAAACAGCCTTGACTTCAATAGTGTTGTTGTCAACACTTACTTTAGTCTCATATATACGGAATATATGAGTGTCCTCTTCGTCATTTGGCTTAGCACGAATATATCTGTTCTTTTCAAGGTCGCTTGCATAATCACCCTGAATTGGATATTTCATTTCTAACTCGAATAAACCATTTCTTTGTTCTTTTATGATACATTCAACTGCATCATAAAAATTCCTGAGACCATTGAAACAAAATTTCTTTCATTTTGGTCGTATAGAATAGGTCTCATACAAAGCACCCTCAATTAGGGATTTATTGAAATAGGTCTGGTAAAAGCCGTATTATTAGGCGGAGTAGTTATTGTTAAACGATTTCCAGCATTATTTCCCGGTTGAAGTTCGAAAAATCTTTTCCAATAGTACGGTCGTTTTAAGTTACGAATGGTATTTCCAGATTTTTGTGAATGTCGAATATGTCTGTGAATCGATATAGACAGTCTCATTGTTTTAGAGATCGTAGTCCGATTCTGGTTGTACCAAAAGTTATATCGATATCACCTTTAACTCCACTGAAAAATACTGTTGGTTTAGCAGTATAAAATGTAGGATTATTAAGAGTTTGACCATTGGTAACCTGTAGCACACGATTAGACGTCAAGTATTTATACGGTTGACATTTAATCTTTACAGTAAAACTAATACATCCGTCGTAATAATATTTGTTTTCATAAACAATATCTAATGCTATAATATGATACTCGTGACCTTCGTCAAAATATGGGACAAAAGGATAACCAATCGCCCTTACCTTGATTAAAGAAGTTGAATATCTTATTGCGTGCATTTGACAATTCATCGAAATTATCACCATGACGACTACCATCATAAAAACATTTCAATTCAATTCTGTTGGTTCATATCCATCGTCATCGTAAACTAGTTCTCCCTCAAAAGATAAAGGGTGCCAAAAAGACACTCGTCTTTTTAGGTGAGGGATGTTAGGACGATCTTCAATAAACACATGGATGAGATTCCGAATTTACATTATTTAAAGTAAAACATCCTGCTTTTCCTATATGTTAAAAATATACCTCCTCTGCCTTTTCCTCGACGATTTTGATCGTCCATATCTTTCGATTTTCTGTTGAATTTCTTTAGCCAATTCATTAGGATCAACTGGTTTACCATTGTTATAAACTTTGACATTAACACTATATTCTCTAGTAGAATTGTCGTTGTTAATGGTTGTGTTTTGATTTGTTTGTGGTGCTCCTGAGTAATATGGTTTTTAGGAAGATTGCGTCCCCAATTGACCCATATTAACATCGTAACCATCAGGAGTAAACTTATCAATCTTACTTGTGTCGATAACTGGAGTAATCTTAGGAGAATATTCCATATCATCTACAGCAATATCCAACATATCGCCAATAGTATTCGCAGCTGACGCAACAGAGTCATAAAGTATTTTGCTATGATCAACAACATTATCTGCTGACTTTCTCAAATCCAGATTTGAATAGAGCTACTCATTTGTTTGATTGTTGATGGCATCTCATTGTCAATACCCATAGCAACCCCTTGAGGGATAAACTTACCGACCTCTTTTTGCGAACATACGTGATGGTGAATGAATGTCCGCAGCAGCACGAGCAGCTTCTCTAGCTTTAGCAATGATTCTGTTAGCAGCAGACTCAATAGACCACATATTTGAATACATACCAGAAGCAATACCTGCAGAAATATAGTAACCTACATTATAACCAGCACTTTGAGCAGATCCACTGTATGAACTGATAGTACTTACAATAGAACTCATTCCAGAAGATACTTGTGATCTAGAAGAACTCATACCGGAGGCAAATTGACTAGACAAGTTGGACATCATACTTGACACAATTGATTGAGTAGTTGAACTCATTGATGTGAACGATGCGTTGATCATAGTCACACTAACGGATACTGTTTGAGATACTCTAGCAAATCCTTGAGCCATATTTGATGAAACAGAATTTATGCTAACTTGAATAGATGAGGCGATTGATGTAAACGCTGCAGATGTCTGTGTCGCTACCGATGACATAGATGCAGAAATCGAAGCCTACAACACTAACCATTCCAGTTTCAACTGAAGATTGCACTACGAGCATAGACTGAGTTACAGCAGCGCTAACTTGTAGGAATCCTGTAGTAACACTCAATGCTAATAACATCATACTTTGATCCATAGTAGAAATAATCAAAGTCATACCCATACTTACAGCTGTCTGCATTTGAATCATGCCATTAGTCGTTGCCAGAGTTAACTGATCAAAGCCTGTGGATGAATTAGTTAATGCAGTGAAGAAATCTGTTAGGATAGTTTGGCTATCTAGAATAGACTGATTAAATGTTTCAATAGATGGAATCAAAGTTGTGAAACTAACCATTAGGAAATTGACGCCATTTTGAAGTCCCGTGAATCCAACGCCAAGCTGATCAACAGAGATCTGTAGAAGTTGGAATTGAACCGTAATCAATTGGAATGATGTGATAACAGTCACCATAGTACTTGACAATGTAGTGATTGGAGTTGTCAAATTGTTGAATGACGTAGATACTGTATCTACTGTTGTGGAAATTGTCGACATTGTGGTAGATAATGTCTCGAATGAGGTGCTTAATGTAGGCACACTTCCGGACAATATTCCAACGGTTAGAGATATGGTCATAAATGCTGAAGAAACGGCATTTATACTGCCTGCAGCAGCTCCTAAATTGGTACATGCTGTAGCAAGATTTTCAATATCCGTAGTAAATCCTTGTAGGTTACCAGCATAAGCAGCAGCTCCTAATTTAGCTACTTCAACAGATAATGAGCCAAGACCTGCAGCCGCATTAGCTCCGTATTCATGCAACAAGTTTAACACCTTCTCCGAATAATTTGAATCCTTCTCCGAAAGATCTGGCGGCATCACCAACCGCTCGGATAATATCTGCAACTCCTTCAAGAGCTGATTTTATACCTTTACCAATAGACTCAAATACCTGTCCGACGCCTTCGAGAGCAGATTTAACAGCATTACCAAATGACTCGACAACGGTACCAACACCTTCTAGAGCGGATTTAACACCTTCTCCAAATGATACAAATACTTCGCCTAAACCAGATAGAATGCTATTTATAGCCTCTCAGTAGCTCGGATTGCGTTTGCAAGACCATCAATAATATTAACGATACCGGTTATAACAGTATCTATGATATCTGCAAGTATCTGGAATACCGATACTATACCATTAACAATAACTTGAATGGTTTGACCAACAGCTATGATAGCATCAGCGATTGATCTTATAATATCTGCTATCGCATTGACAGTTGCAATAATAGCATCTGCGAGAGATGATACTACAGAAGCAATGCTTTCAAATAATACTTTAAGACCCTCGACTAATGGTGTGAAAACAGGCTCAATAGCGCTCGCCAAATCGGATAAGAATTGTGTAATCATCTCTCCAACTGGTGTGAGAATCTCAACAATCTTTTCTAATAGTGGACCTAAAAGACCACCTATTACAGTTAATAGAATATCTCCGATAACTTTAAACAAGTTTTCAAGAGCTGGAATTAGTCTATCACGTACTCCGATTAACGCATTGCCTAAACTTTCAACAAATTTAGTTGCTACTTCGACTGCCGTTTGGACTAAAATATCCATATTCTCGACAATACCTTTAGCCAATTCCACTAACATTTGAACTGATGCGTTAATTAGTTCTGGCGCATTTTCAGTTATACCTTTAATTATACCAATAACTAATTTAAACCCAGCGTCGATGAAATAAGGAATTAATTCTACGATACCGCCAATTGCTGCTTTTATAGTTTCGACAAAGGCCTTAGCTAAAATAGGAGCGAGACTCAGCTATAGCTTGAGCAAATACCACAAATCCTTGAACAACCGTGTTGAAAGCTTGTGGAGCTATTGCGACTAGCTCTTTTATTGCTGTGACAAATGCTAAGAATCCAAGACCTGCTATTAGAACGGATGATGCTGCCATGATAGATGATATACCAAACGTAATGAGTGTTTTGGATAATATCATTAGACCCGGAGCCACCACCTGAGCCAAAGCTCCAGCTGCTAATAGAACTGTTAAGTTTCCGGCTAATGCTACCAAAGCAACACCAACAGCTACTATATTAGGGTTGATAGTAACATATTAGGAACAGCAAGCAAATTCAATGCTACAGCCATACCCATTAATTGCAACATACCACCAGTTGAACCCACTTTATTGACAATAGCCATAGCGGCGACCATAGCCGCAAGTACCCCAATAATGGCTCCTGTAGCAGCAAGAATACCTTGCCATGGTTGTGCAGCTACATTAGATAACGCAGATCCAACAGCATAAAGAACTGGAGCAAATACTGCAATACCACCTAGAGTTGTAACATCAGGGTGAATATGGTCAATTATAGCGGTCATTGCTGTTAGTGTACCAGAACTAGAACAATTCCTCCAAGACCGACTAGCATTTGTTTCCAGTCAAGTTTTCCGATTTGCTCCATTGAGGTACCAATAGCTAGCAATACCTCTGCAAATGCAGAGAACAACGTCTTGAGTTGTCCAACTTCAACAAAGTTTTTGACAGAGCCATTGATTATCTTCGCAGTGTAAGCCATCGCTATGAATACTGCAGAAATACCTGCAGAAGCAGCTAGTAAACTACCCCCAAGGTTTATCGGCTAATTTCGTTAAATTATCCGCAACAGCTGTCATCATTGCAGTTAAAATAACCATTGACAATGCTGCGCCGGCATTAAATTTAATTTTCTTCATTAAGGCAGCAACGCCAACTAAAGAAAATAGCATAACTTCAACAGCAGCAATACTTTTAACAATTTGTTCAATCGAAAGTTGTGTAATAGGTTCTATAGATTTTCGTTATGGCATATATAGCCAAACCAAACGCAACAAGAACCATGGCTGAAGACATATTTACTTTGGCTTTCTTCATTAAATGAGAAACACCAACTATTGATAGTAATAGAGCTTCAACTCCGGCCATACCAAGGAGTAGCATATCCCATTCCATGGTCCCTAAGTCGATAACAGATTGTGATAATAACCAAATGGACGCACCGAATGCTATCAATCCTGCCATAGCACTCTTATCGATCTTAACTTTTTCATGAGTCGACTAGCAACTGCTAAAGACTCCATAAGTGTCGACAGAACCTGTAGCCGCAAGGATACTATCCCAGCTTAATGCAGCAATTTTTATTAGCGATGATGTTAAGATCCTTATCGATATAGCAAAGACTATTAGATTAGCCAATGCACTCTTAGTAACGTGTACTTTACTCATCGCTCGAGATGCTATCGCTAATGATGCCATAAGAGTGACAACAGATCCAACGGCCGCTATGAGTTGAGGCCATTCTATCTTGGCTAATGCTTTAACAGACCAGACAAGTGTTCTTATAGATAAAGCAAATACCATAAGTTCAGCAATAGCACTTTTATTTATATGCACTTTATCCAAACTCTTGGTTGCTTTGACCAAACCATAAATCAATACTCCCACAGCAGGTAATGCCATTGCCAATTTCTCGGGTTCTAACTTAGCGATTGCTCGTATTGACCATACTAAAAGTCTTACGGCTAAAGCAATACCCATTAATTGCATTATTTTCGCTTCGGATCCTTCTAGCTTATCGATATGTTTCAAAGCTCGGACAAGACCATAAACTAGCAACTAAGTTCCAGCAATTGCTTCCATCAACTTATCACTAGGGATCTCCGCCATTTTAACCATAGCACTTGCCAATACTCGGATAGCAAATGCAATGCCAATTAATTGCATTGAAGCGCCTTTAGGAATCTCGGTCACCTCATTACACGAATGAGTTTTAGGAGTATTCCGAGAGCAGCTCCAAGCCCAAGCATACCTTTAGAAAGGTCTTTCATTTCAATTTTCGATAATCTGTCGATAGATAACGCTAAGATACCTAATGCGGCTATCATTACCAAGAAACCTATCTTAATGCTTTGCGTAAATGAGTTGATAGTTCCTTGTAGCGATGTAAATACCCTTTTTAGCTTCATCAACAACGCTTTTTACCAGAATCCTTAGCATCGCTAAACATTCCTTTGAATTTCTCAAAAAGCATATCAATGATAGTCCCTTTTTGAGTTCTTGAATTTAAGCCATTTGTCGAAAGCGAATAAACCAATAAGCGCTTTAATAATACTTGCAATATCAAATGATACGAAAGCATCTTTAGCCCGTCATAACCAGTTTTAAATCCTTCAACAATATCCGGACCAAGCTTGAGAAGTTACTTCTCCAATTTTAGATAAGGCAGATGATAATTTTTGTCCTGCTTTACTAAATATATTAGCAGCTCCAGAGAATACTAAACTGCGTGTGTCCAAATGGATTAGCTAAAGATTTTTAATTTTGAGAATAGGAAACTAAAAAGCAGCACCTATTGTTGCCAGAAACTTTTCAAGCATACTTCCTATTTGTTCAAATTTATTTGATGAAAGAACAAACTTTCAATAAGCTTTGACAAAAAGTAGAATTTTTTCGGTAACATCGGATAATGTCATGTAAAAGTTACTAAACCTTTACTATCGCTCAAATTTAGAAAATCCGAGAATATATCTTTTATAATAAATACTGCGATACGACCAACAGTAACAATTATATTAAATACGTTTTGATAGAGTTTTACCTAGATGATAAAATACCAAATATGCATTCGTACTAGAACATATAGACTCCATAAAACGAGGCAATAGAATCTGCAGCAGTTCTAATAGGGTAACAATATACTTCCTGAAGCATTTGCCAGCAGCTTTAATCCTTCAAAAACCGTTGATAAAAGGCAAATCCAAAAAGTTACAAAGGTTTGACCCACCATTTTTCCGATACTATTTATAGTATTGAAAAGTAAATGTTATTTTTCAAACCTGTTGTGAAATTCTCAAAGTGCTTTTGTTATATTGTAAAATGTCTTAGCGGATTGTTTGTAGTCACCGATAACAGAACGGAATCCTTCGCGGAATTTTGTCAAGGCAGTGAATACAATTTCAAAACTGTTTTTAATAGAATTGAAAAACGATTCTTGACCGCCCATATCCTTCCATGTTTTAAGCATGGCGTTTCGGTAGTTACCAAGACTTCGTTCCATACCGAGAACTTCATCCCAGTATTTACCTTGGTCATCGCTAATAAAAGGATTGACAATATCATGATAGCTTGTCCACATTTCTTTTGGCTTTCAAATCCACCTAGGAAATATTCCCATGTAGTGGCCCATCCAGAACCGATTGCTTCCCTGAACAGTATCAACCAATTGACCAAAGGATTTAACTTTGGTTGCAGCATCAAGCATTGACTCGTCTTCGGAGAACTCTCTCAAAGTTTCAAGCAAGACTTCGGACGTTAACCAACCATCTTGTAGAGACTCACGGAATGACTTAGTCATGTTACGAGCTTTACCGGAGTTTCTCGGCAGTTTAGTGTCAATCTATCCTGGAATAGTTTACCACCCATACCGGCGTTAACTACTGAGTTCCAGTCCTGTAGACCAACTTTACCAGCGGCCAATGCTTGAGACAACTGATACATTGCAGTTTGAGGCTTTTGAGTGTTTGAGACCAGATGCAGCAGCCAAGTTAGAAATACCCTTGATAGCTGTTGCTGATTTATCCAAACTTACACCGGCAGCAGTAAACGTACCAATGTTTCGTGTCATGTCTGCAAATGAATAAATGGTCTTATCTGCATAGTCATTCAAAGTTTCCAATGCCCCAGAAACTTTACGCTATACGAGTTGAAGAATCTGATTTCCCATTCCGTATTGGTCATAATTGTTTTGGATTGATCCGAGGTTTATTCTTATACTCTTCTAACCCATCGCCATAACCTCTAAAAATTGACCCAGTGAATGACATGGCTTTTTGCATCATTCCACCTAGGACATTACCTAAAGCGATATCCATAACAGACAATGAATTCTGTACAGAAGATGCCGCATTAGCGAATGCATTTGATAGAGGACTCGCATCAAATCCTCCAATCTTAAATTTAAACCATCAATAGACTTAATCGAGTTGGAAAAGCCTTCGTGGTTATCTGCCTTTTTGGAAAATACCCTTAAGACAGGATAGAATTGATGACGTGTTAGCTGTTTTTGCTAGCAATGTCTGTGTTCATTCTATCAATAGACCGTCCACCTCGAGACATATCAATGTCTTGAGTGCTTCGTGAGAAAAATTCCTCTAAAAGCGAGATAGTAATCCTCAGATTTTGTGTCGATTTTGCAAATTGTATCATTCATGGTCGACATATCTGAGGCTATGTTTTTCGTAGCATCTTTACCATTGACTTTAGCGAAAGCTTCCTTCAATCGATTGATTGCGGCTATCGCTTCGTCGGCGTTCTTAGAGAACCCTTTATTGTCTAAGGTGACTTTAGTACTTTTTCATCTACGTATCCTGCCATAGTTTAGCTTTCTTATAATAAGTTTCTTAACTCTTTCTAACTGCTTCAACATCGATAGAGTCAATTGCTTTAGAATTTTTACGAACTTGTGATTGCACTTTTGCGAAATTTTCAGCATACCTAGTTTGCCTTTAGTAGTTCCAGATAGACTCCATTTCACGTCGACCTAGAATACCAGGTTTCTTTTTGGGCAATGGAGAGAATATTATCTGCATAGTCGCTGGCTGCTTTTTGTTTTGCAGCTTTCTTAGCAGCATCTCTAAGTAGAGCTTCGTCCATTCGTCTAGTAAATCGTTCGGTGTCTTTTTCTATGAACTTCTTTTTACCTTATCAGCAAGATGTTTTCCTGCGGATTTAAGTTTGCCGAATTTATCTTTTTGACTATGGAATTAGACTCTCGTATGTTATTCATTTCTTAAGACCACGAGCAATCTCTTTAGCCCGACGTTGGTCAATTATATAGTTTGCACCTTTATAACCCATATAAGCGCTAAAAGCAACACCGCCTACTAAAGCGGCACGTTTCAAATATTTTTCAGTTTTTAGACGTTTTTCGGCTTTGGATGTTGCAGTATGCGGATCGTAACCTTTGTTCATATATCTATTGATTAGATGTTCCCTACGGTTGCGATGACCCCATTTCATTCCTTTAATTCCGAAGTGTTGTATCACGTCTTTTGGAAGATTGAGTTGAAATATAATCCATGAACTATCCTTTCTATTTAAAAATAATCTTCTAGTATCTTGTCGATTGTTTTTATAAACAGAATTAATTGCAGAGTCAATATATGGTCTTGGTGGAACATACCCTCCTGTTCCAGTTCCGTGGCCATAATGGATTAACATAGCAACATTAACATTATTTAAATTCGTATTATAAATTTCTAAATCCTGACCTCTCCGACATAGGGATAACTCGATACCCCCATGAGTTTGCGGTTTCTCCAGAATTCTTAGAGTAGCGTCTTTTAAAGCTTTAACAATGGCTTTTCCCAAAACATCCCATATTTGTGGTTCTAGGTCTTGTTAAAAACTTTTCCAAATGTCCAAAAATCTCCTGAAACTGATATGTTCATTGATTATACCTTCTTCTCTTGTTGTTTCTTCATCCACTCTTCTTGCTTTCTTCTGTTTTCAAGAACAACTCGACGATGCTCTTCCATAGCTTCCGCTTTTTGACATTTTTCTGGAGGTTCTTGAAGCGAGCCAACACAATTCGAAGCATTATCAGTTTGTTTAAATTTCTATCCTCCCAAGAGAAAGGGATATTATTTAAAGCCATGTATCCATAAATTATTTCAGACTGTGAAAATTTTTCCTAGAATATCCAGTCCCAGAATTTCTACTTTTGAAGTACTCGTTGCGGATGGAGTATGTTGAGATACCTTAAAATTTCTTCCATATTTTTCTTGGGATAACATTCCTATATCTAAATCTTCATCGCAGATGATTTGTATAAAATCCAATAATTCTTCTTTTTATATTATCATCATTATCTATGAATCTTTTTCGTATTTACTTTCCCATTTGTCCAAATTTTAAGGGTGTATCTAAAAGTCACCTCTTTACGCGGATTGGAAATAAATTCTTCTTTAATCTCATCCCAATATTCAGCATCATCCAAACGAATAGTTAAGAATTCTTGTCCCATTTCACACCTCAAAATTTAAAAATAAGGAGGATATGTAGAATACATACCCTCACCTATTTTTACTGAACAGCGTTCGCAGCTTTATTAATGCCACGAATATGTGCGGTGATACCAACGATAAATGATTCAAGGACCTTACGAGTTTCATCATGAAATCTTCAATCAATGCTTCATAAGCAAGAGATTGTTTGAATTCTTCTCGAATAGTTTCATTCTTAATAAAGCGTTTACCGTCTTCAGAGCGTAAAACCATAAGCACTTAGAACGATATCATTAAGGATTTCATAAACCTTTTCGATATCCTTATCTTCGACGAGGTTTATCGATATAAGCAGCCATATCTTCTTTGCCATATCAGTTGTAAAGCAATTAGCTCCATACGGTTGAGATTGAAATATAGAGTTTCTACCTGAGTAGCTCCATCGAAATCTTCGTATTGTACTTTTTGTTTTAAGCATTGAGTTAATACCTCCTTATTAATTATGACAACAATTCTTTAACTGTCAGGAAGAGGCAAGTAAGCTTTGCTCGGTTTCAGTACCGTACAAAGCATCTTCCAACTTCTTGAGTTTAGCAGGTTCTACTTCAGTTGAAATAATTGTAAGAACAGATACTGGTTTTTGTCCTGCCATTTTAGCTGGAGTTGATTTAACTGACCAGCTTGGATTTTTGTGGTTCTGGTGATTCATTTACAGTACTGTAAGCGCGTTCTGATGGAGCAGCTTTACAACCGTACCATAAGTGAAGTTTGTAACTAAAGTTTTCACCCTTAACGTCATTACCCAAAATTGATTTGAATGCGAATCCAAATGGTTTGCGAGCTTGTCCGTGGGCACGAAGACCTTTAACAGGTTCTGCCATACCGTCACATTCATCAAATTCTTTTGGTGAACTGAATGCTTCGATTGTTCCTTCAAATTTCTCAGGTCCTGTGATTGATAAGTACAGCATGTTGTCTGCGTAGTGTTCACTAGCTTCCGCACCAGTAGGCGATTCGTTAGCTGCAGTAATACCGTTCCAAGCAATACCTTTAGGATAGTTGCCTGTTTCGTCTTGAGGATACAGAACAGCTTCGGCCACACCGGTTTCATAAAAACGTTTTCCGATTTCGTCAAATACTAGTTTTGCCATTAGGCTTTACCTCCAGTTGTAATTTCTAAGATAGTATGGTTCATGTATTTCAACAATGAACTCATGTTGATATCGACAATGGGGATTATCCAATAAAACATCGATTATCGGAGAATCCACACGTTTGTCAATAATTGTGATTTGATAAGTTTCATGAGAATAATATCGTATATTATCCGCATGATCGCTTATGAATACCATGTCGTCTATAGAGAATACATGGGTATGTTAATTTGTTACTGCGTTTGGATTGTAGATGATTTTATAAGGTTCTCCAAGACTATCAACTGCCTTCTGCAGCAAGTCCTGGATATGCATTCTCTTGCTCATTATATAATCCTCCTAAATCCAAAATAATCCGTGGAGATTTGATAGCATAACGCTCAACCTTCCACTTCTGACCCATGAAAGTAACATATAACAAATTTGTGATGTGAGTCATTAAGAATGGATGGGCAACGATTGAAAGACGATTGGTGATTTGAACATTGTCCATTGTGGATTTGCTGTTATTTTGATTACGAAACGTAGTATCATTAATTAAGTCGCCTTTGATAGGTTTAACAACAAGCTTTGGTTCATAGACACCTGGTTCTACTTCAACATCCTCCAATCGAAAACCTGCATTACCCGAATACTTCATTCTTAGCCTCCAGGAACTCCTGCACGTGCAGCTTGAGCGCCAGCAGCTTGAGCTTGAACGTCAGCTTGATGCGCACGAGGAGCAACAGATGCATCTGGAGTAAAGTAGACAGCAGCTTTAGCACGAACAAGGGCACCAGACAAGCGAGTTTCAATAAGGTATTTGTGTTTGTTGAAGTCAATGTCGAAATCTTCGAAGCTGTTAACTTCTCCACCTTTGTTTGTACCGATTTGGTAGTCAGCAAGGTTAACCATGATCATTTCTTGTTCTTTGATAAAGTTACTTTCAACGATATCAGCAACACCCATCAATGATGCAAGATATTCTTTTGTAGCAGGTTGTTGGCTACCGAATACCCAGTTACCGTTCTTGTTACGCAAGAAGCGAAGTTTAGTGAGACAATGGATTTACATACAATGTGGGTGTTCCAGAACCAAAGCATCTTGGTCTTTTTGTTCAGCAACAATTTCAAATACGTCCAACATAGCATTTTGGATTGTATTTAGCTTTGATTGTGTAGAAGTCTTCGTCTTTAGAAATAGGACGAATCTTGTCTTCTTTGATTTTGTCGTCAGAACCAGTTTCACGTCCGTCAGAAACCATGATTGCTTGTGCAATTTCGTCGTTAAGTTTGATACGCATTTCTTGACGGAAAGGCAGCTACATCCAATTGTTGGCTGATGTCGATAAGGTCATCACGGTCAATTGATTGTTTTTATAGATTGTTTGAGGGTCAGTTTTTACGAGAAAGGAATCCAATGATTTGTTCTTTCTTTCTCTTTACCCTTGATATAACCTTTGGCACGAAGTTGTTCATCAGAAAGGTTTTGTAAGGTCAGTCATAAGAGACTTAACGAAAGCAGTTGGTACTTTTGTAACTTTGCTAGGATATGTTCAGTAGCAGTGTTTGGTGAGTAAAAGTACTTGAATGCCGCCTTGCAAAGCATGATCTGGGAACAACAAATCGAGGTTATTCATTGAGTGCTGCAAAGTATCACCGTCTTGAATTTCAGACAATACTTGACTTACTCGACGTCCAGATTTCTTAGCGTCTTCGAGCACTCTCAAGTGAGTGACGGATTTCATCAGTGTTGTTAGCAACGTTTTGGAATGCGTTGTAGTGCATTGTGTTTCCTCCTAGTGCAGATTGTTGAATTTCTTCTTCATCGTCATCTCCTTCGGCAAGATCTTGAAGAATTTCACGTACTTCAGTATCGACAGCAGCTTCGAATTTTTCAGCCACTTCATTTTCGAAGTTTTCCAAAGCGGAATCGGTAGACGCTTCAACTAGAATTGCTACAGCTTCTTGTTGGTCTGGATTTAGTGTTGCCAATACTCCATCAACGATATCAGTAGCTTCTCCTTCGTCAGCGTGTTGAATACGGTCAAACAAACTAATACGTTCTTGACCTACCAATACATCGTCCGCTGAGTGAATGATTTGATCACTTTCCATGATAATAATTTCTCCTTCTTCGGGATTTTGTGAGTGTTGTAGAACTTCGGTAATAACCGCTCCCGGATTTGCTCCGGCTACAACGAGAGATACTTCATAGATATTTCCATGAATAACGTCATTACTTGGGGTTCGTTTGATACGATTTGCCCCAATAGACATGGACCAGATGTCACCGTGTTTGACTAATTCTTTGGCTTGTTTACCATTATTGGTATCATTAAAGAATCCTTGTCCATAAACACCATCATTAGCATTATGCAACAATACATGACCAATAATATTCTCTGGAGTACTATGATCATGCGACCATACCAGAGGAACTTTACGACCATCATTGCCTGCAAATGCCCCATGTCGGATAATAACACCGTCTGTACAACGGGTATCATTGCGGGTTACGTAACCAGCAAAAGTCATACTTGGGATGTTTACTCATTCCATGATTTTCCTCCATTATTATTTGCCGCCATTTTGAAGATTCTCTTCACTGTACTCAGGAGGGTAATCAGAGTAAGCTTCGCCTTCAGGGGACCCGACAGACCCAGGTAGAGAAACGTCTTGTCTTGCATCAGAAATATTCGGGTTAAACAATTGGTCGGCCATAGGATCTTCGATCGGACCATAACCGATAATAGCACGAAATTCATTTGATGTAAGAATTCTGTTTTCGCAATAATGAATCGCCAATTGTAGCCAATTGACCTGTAGGTACAAGTTTGAAAGGATTACTATATGTATCAATTCTATGCCCTTGTGTATATCCAGTTTTTGTGATGAATTTACGTTGGAATTCTTCTTTAATTCTGGTAACAATAGGTTCGATAGTTCTGGTATAGTAATTTTGCATTTGATCAGCATTAGATGTGCCATCCAAGAATTGCTTTTTGTTGAACCTAGCTGACTTAGTAATTCTTCGGTTAGATGCTTAACCTCATCCATAAGATTAGAATTAATTTGTCGGTTTAGCTGAGTTATTTTCTCATCAGCACCGATATACGCAATACCCATTTAGAGTCTTTCAATTGAAAGCGCTAATGTTGCGAAACAGAATTCTTGCATCAAATGAATTTCGTGCTATTATCGGTTATGGTCCGATCGAAGATCTATGGCCGACCAGTTGTTTTAACCCAGATGTTTCTGATGCAAGTTAAGACGTTTCTCTACCTGGGTCTGTCCAGATTCTGAGAGGCGAAGCTTGCTCTGATTGCCTCCTGGTGCGGTGGAAGAATCTTCAAGCGACAAACAACAGCGGAGGAAAATCATCGGAATAATGAAGCATCCCAATGTGCTTTGTTGCTGTTTCCTATTACCGTTATGCAATTTTGTTCGTGTGTCAAACATGGGGCTGCGCAATGATGATGTGCTGTTCCGCATGATCGGAAATGACCAGCGGTGCGCTGCGCGCTGCTGGCGACGTTTATGGACAAAAGTTAACAATGATACCAATAATATTAAACAAGCAAAAATGGCTGCGTGACATCTGATCCATATCTGTGAAGAACCGTCATGGCAACTTGACGTTATTCGTAAAATATCTGTAGTAGCGTTGGCCAGGCGCTGCGTCGGGCGGCCAGTTCTTCCGTCGAAAGGTAATGTCGTGAAGTCAAATCATTCACTCGGCGATACGGAATCCGGCTGTGTGTTGGGCCAGTGTGCGACGAGCTACTGATGTCGTTGATGGGCGTGGCGCAAGTCAGACCGGCAGGCTGTGGCAGACCACAGTTGAGCATCTGCCGATTCGCTTTGGAAAAACTCGATAGTCGTTGGTGCGTGATTAGCCTCGAGATCTGCCGAAGAAGACGATGAGAAAGATCGGCAATCGCGGGAAAGGGAGAACACAATGCTGACGCGTTGGGCGCAGTGGTCCGTCGCTCGCTGGAGGTCGGCGCTGGACGTCGAGGTCGAAATCTGAGGGGTCAGACGATGAGCCACGCGCGGTTGTTCCCGGATGCTTTACAGGCGGCGCGTTCAGCTTTGCCAGGCCGCTACTGGTGCTGTCACCAGCAAGTTACGAAACCGGCTGGGTGCTGTGTTGTTGCCAGGCGCGCTGCGATGGTGGCTTCCGTGCCAGAGCGGGGTGAAAACCGTCATTGGACCGCTCGTGAAACGACCTGGCTGGCGCAGTCGGTTGACCGTGTTATCGACATCGGTAACTGGTGGTTTG
>BNJS01002751.1_pt1 | contig 37111 bp, 41 predicted proteins | sample 8540461 | NCBI WGS metagenome assembly BNJS01 (sample SAMD00202454, study PRJDB9452) | human saliva metagenome | isolation source: human saliva | place: Japan
TCAGTTATATTGCTTAGGTAGTATTTAGCCTTGCCAGATGGTCCTGGCGGATTCCGACGGGATTCCTCGTGTCCCGCCGTACTCAGGATGCTAGTAGAGTTCATCAAGATGTCGCGTACAGGATTGTCACCTTCTTTGATGGGCCTTTCCAGACCACTTCTGCTATCTTGATTTCTTCTCACGTTCTAGTCCTACAACCCCAACAAGCAAGCTCGTTGGTTTGGGCTCCTCCCGTTTCGCTCGCCGCTACTCAGGGAATCGATTTTTCTTTCTCTTCCTGCAGGTAATGAGATGTTTCAGTTCCCTGCGTGTACCTCCCTAATGAGCTATGTATTCACTCATTGGTAACACCCTATGAAAGGTGTTGGGTTCCCCCATTCGGAAATCTTTGGATCTTAGCTTACTTACAGCTCCCCAAAGCATATCGGTGTTAGTTCCGTCCTTCTTCGGCTCCTAGTACCAAGGCATCCACCGTGCGCCCTTATTCACTTAACCGTTGGTTAAATGTCGCATAGCGTTGCGTTTTGTTAAAAAACTCTTTTCGTTAGATGTTACTCTAACTCTCGGTAAATTAATTGGTTATTTGTTGTGATATAGTATTCAGTTTTTCAAAGAACAAAATTTGAGAGATAAACCTCTCAAAAACTAAACAAAGAAGTCTAAACCCTGTAGGGTTCCGTATTACCTAGAACATCCTTACGGCATTCTGAGGTTTATCCTTAGAAAGGAGGTGATCCAGCCGCACCTTCCGATACGGCTACCTTGTTACGACTTCACCCCAATCATCTATCCCACCTTAGGCGGCTGGCTCCAAAAGGTTACCTCACCGACTTTGGGTGTTACAAACTCTCGTGGTGTGACGGGCGGTGTGTACAAGACCCGGGAACGTATTCACCGCGGCGTGCTGATCCGCGATTACTAGCGATTCCGGCTTCATGTAGGCGAGTTGCAGCCTACAATCCGAACTGAGAATGGCTTTAAGAGATTCGCTTACCCTCGCGAGTTCGCTGCTCGTTGTACCATCCATTGTAGCACGTGTGTAGCCCAAGTCATAAGGGGCATGATGATTTGACGTCATCCCCACCTTCCTCCGGTTTGTCACCGGCAGTCTCACTAGAGTGCCCAACTCAATGCTGGCAACTAGTAATAAGGGTTGCGCTCGTTGCGGGACTTAACCCAACATCTCACGACACGAGCTGACGACAACCATGCACCACCTGTCACTTTGTCCCGAAGGGAAAGCTCTATCTCTAGAGTGGTCAAAGGATGTCAAGACTTGGTAAGGTTCTTCGCGTTGCTTCGAATTAAACCACATGCTCCACCGCTTGTGCGGGTCCCCGTCAATTCCTTTGAGTTTCAACCTTGCGGTCGTACTCCCCAGGCGGAGTGCTTAATGCGTTAACTGCAGCACTGAAGGGCGGAAACCCTCCAACACTTAGCACTCATCGTTTACGGCGTGGACTACCAGGGTATCTAATCCTGTTTGCTACCCACGCTTTCGAGCCTCAGCGTCAGTTACAGACCAGAGAGTCGCCTTCGCCACTGGTGTTCCTCCATATATCTACGCATTTCACCGCTACACATGGAATTCCACTCTCCTCTTCTGCACTCAAGTTCCCCAGTTTCCAATGACCCTCCCCGGTTGAGCCGGGGGCTTTCACATCAGACTTAAGGAACCGCCTGCGCTCGCTTTACGCCCAATAAATCCGGACAACGCTTGCCACCTACGTATTACCGCGGCTGCTGGCACGTAGTTAGCCGTGGCTTTCTGGTTAGATACCGTCAAGGCGCTAACAGTTACTCTAGCACTTGTTCTTCTCTAACAACAGAGTTTTACGATCCGAAAACCTTCTTCACTCACGCGGCGTTGCTCCGTCAGACTTGCGTCCATTGCGGAAGATTCCCTACTGCTGCCTCCCGTAGGAGTTTGGGCCGTGTCTCAGTCCCAATGTGGCCGATCACCCTCTCAGGTCGGCTATGCATCACGGCCTTGGTGAGCCGTTACCTCACCAACTAGCTAATGCACCGCGGGTCCATCCATCAGCAGAAGCTTGCGCCTCTTTTCCTCTTCAAACCATGCGGTTCGAAGACCTATGCGGTTTTAGCATCCGTTTCCGAATGTTATCCCCCTCTGATGGGCAGGTTACCCACGTGTTACTCACCCGTTCGCCACTAGATTGACCAGTGCAAGCACCGGTCGCTCTCGTTCGACTTGCATGTATTAGGCACGCCGCCAGCGTTCGTCCTGAGCCAGGATCAAACTCTCATGAAAAATTTGAATTTTCATGAGCTTTGAAAAGCTCATTTTAATTACTGACTTATTGTATCTCTTTAAGAGATAAGAAATTGTTGTTTCTTCATCACTAAGATGAAGTCCCTACACATTTGGTTCGTCTTCTTTGTTCAGTTTTCAAAGGTCAATCGTTGTTTTGCAACAACTTCTATATCCTATCATAGGACATTTTTACTGTCAACAGATTTCATTGAACTTTTTCAAAGTTTTTTTGAAAGTGTTTTAAAAGCGAATGTTCGCTCAACAGTGATATTAATTTATCATAACCAAAGAAGCTTTGCAACTGAAAAGATGTAGAATTCTCAAAAAAAATAATACAGTTCACAGAATCTGCAAACTGTATCTTTTTTTAGTCCTCTATTTTAGTAAAGCTTCGAGCTTACTTTTGATTGATTTTTGGATAACGGTTCATTATTTTTTGAATCGTTTCTAGAATCTTCTTTTGATATCCAACTAAATCATTCTCAATTTGAAGTACGAGCAAAGGTTCATGTAAGCTCATGCGTAATAATAACCATCCATCTCCGTACTCACCTTTGAAATCAATACGAACCCCCTCTTCGTTTTCCGGGTTCACACCCCAGCCTTGTGGAATCCACTGTGGAAATTCTTTAATCACTTCATTGCCATATGCTTTAAAATCCTCTGTTTCAATTTTAAAACGAACTTCCACGACTTCTTTTGGTTGTACTAATTGTTGGATTAAATGGTCCAGCGTTTCTCCTCGTTCAATTAACCTTGGAAGAAGCATTAAAATCTTCGCCACTACATACGCGCCATCATCTAGGAAGTAGTTTTCCTTAAAGGCTGCATGTCCACTAGTCTCAATCGCTAATTGACAATCCGTACCAGCTTTATTTAACTCGATAGCTTTATTGATAACATTACGGTACCCAGAAATATAACGATATTGATGGCCGCCTAGTTCTGTAATAAATCTCTTCAAGTGTTCAGTTGTAGGTGAGTTCGTCACGATTGTAGTTCCAGGGTGTTCACTAATGGCAATTACACTAAGCACTGCAATCAGATTATTTCTATTAAGCAACTCTCCATCTCCTGTAACGACTGCAGCTCTATCCACATCGGTGTCAAAAATCACACCATAATCCGCACCGACCGCAAGCACCTGATTCTTAATACTTTCCATCGCTTCTTTATTATCTGGGTTTGCAATATGATTTGGGAATGTTCCATCAGGATCTAGGAACTGTGAACCTTTCGTGTTAGCACCTAATACTTCTAGCACCTTTTCCGCAAAGAAACCACCAGCACCATTTCCAGCATCTACAATAATATGAAGTCCTTCAAGCGGTTTTTCTTTCTCGCTCCCACTACCTTTACGAATCAACTCTACCAAGTGACGGCTGTATCGTTCAAAAATACTTTTTACTTCTATAGTAGAAACAGGTACTTGGGGGACTTCTTCTTTCTCGTCTACTAAATCAATGATGTCACAAATATCACTTGCTTCTAATCCACCCTCACGTGTGAAGAATTTCAAACCATTATAATAGAAAGGTAAATGGCTAGCAGTGAACATCACGGTTGCGTCGCAGTTAAATTTCTCAAACTGCGTTGCCATAAACATACTTGGGGTTGTCGCCATTTCAAAATCAATCACGCGAACACCAAAAGCAGATAACACCTGAATAAATTCTCTTGTTAAGTCCGGACCACTAACGCGACTATCACGACCAATTCCAACGACTAATTCCGTAACCTTTTTAGATGGATAACGTTTCTGTAGCCATTTCACAAAAGCACTCGCGATTAAACGACTCTCTTCTACCGTTAACGTTGCATCAAACTCTTCTGTTCTAATAGCAATACCACGGATATCTGAACTTAGTTGTAACTCTTTGATTTTTGACATGGGAATCCCTCCTTAGCTCTAGCCCTATTTTACCAAAAGCTCTTGTCTATTAATAGAAAGTTTTCAAAATTTATCCCACAAAAACAAAAAGCAAGCAGCCTTTGCTACTTGCTCTTTCAACTCAGCTATCATGAGTTATGATTTACGATAGGTTAATTGAATATATCTTTCATACCATAAATCGACATATTCAGGCGAGAACGGCCCTTTTTTGTTATTGATCCAATCCACAAGAATCTCAACGTTTGCCTTCAAGATTTGATCAATCTCTTTTGAATAATGCATTTGACGGCGATGCAATTCATATTCATCGACATCTAGCAATCTCTTTTCGCCATCCGGGAAAATCTTGATATCTAAATCGTAATCAATATATTTCAACGCTTCTGCATCTAACACATAAGGTGAAGCAAGATTACAATAGTAAGAAATTCCTTTTTGACGAATCATCGTTACGACATTGAACCAATAATGCTTATGGTAATACAATAACGCTGGCTCTCTCGTCAACCATCTTCTACCGTCGGACTCAGTCACAAGAGTATGATCATTGCAAGCGATAATTGCTTGATCGCTTGTCTTCAAAATCATGCTATCGCGCCAAGTGCGATGAAGACTACCATCATGTTTATAACTCTTGACAGTGATGAATTCTCCTTCTCTGGGATTCTGCACCACTATATCCAACTTTCTATATCTATTTAAGAGTAAACTCTTAGTTATTTCAAATCATTAGTAGTATAGCATATTTCTACCATTCTGTGAACAAAAATCAGATTAGCTGTGATTCTCCTTATAAAAGTTCTTGCGAAGCGAGTAATTCACACATCTTCCCTTGTACTCTTGACTGTGGCAGTTGCGCCATTTCTTCTTTTGTTACCCATTGGAGCGTACGTGTTGCATGCTGTTCTAATGTTCCCAAAAACGTTGCACATTGCAACTCAATATCCCAGCGTTGGTGACTGAAAATATGTTTCACTGTTTTCGGTAAAATGCGAGTTGGTTGAAGCTTCATTTTATAAAGACTTTCAAACTGAACTTCAAGCGGGATATTTTGGTTTATTTCATAAGTCGAATTTTCTTCGGCTACTCCTTCGAATAAATCAATCGATTCTCCCACCGTACTAAAATCACGAATCAGTGGAAAATGCCAAAAACCACTCAACAGGTCCGCTTGCGTATTCTTCTCTACTAAAAGACGTCCCTTTTCATCTTGAATAACAAACGCTCGCCATTTCATCGGCGTTGGTTTCTTCTTCGGCTTCTTAATCGGATAAATATGCATCGTTCCATTTTGATACGCTGCACTAAATTCCTTTACAGGACTCTCTTCGGGGCGCGGATTTACAGGAGATTCGATATCTGAGCCTAAATCCATCAGAGCCTGATTAAAATCTCCTGGACGTTTGGGGTCAATTAAAATTTCTGCAATTTCTTGAAACGCCCAACGATTACTTGGGTTCCCAATGTCTAAATTCACTTCAAACAATCGACTAATCACACGCATCAAGTTGCCATCCACGGCAGGCTCTGGCAATCCAAAAGCGATACTAGCAATCGCACCTGCCGTATACGGTCCAATCCCTTTTAACGAAAGAATTCCTTCATAGGTATTGGGAAATACACCACCGAACTCCTCCATCACTTGAATCGCTGCTTTTTGCATGTTGCGAACGCGCGAATAATAGCCTAGCCCTTCCCAGCATTTCAACAATACGTCTTCTGGAGCCTCCGCCAAATCTTTTACCGTTGGGAATGTCGCTAAGAAACGCTCGTAATATGGAATGACTGTATCCACTCTGGTTTGTTGGAGCATAATCTCGCTCACCCAAATAGCGTACGGATTACTCGTTCTTCTCCAAGGCAAGTCTCGTTTTTCTTTGTCGTACCAATCAAGCAATGCTTTTCTGAAGCGCTTGATTTTCTCCTCGTCCCACATTTTTATGCCAATACCGGCTAAATCCATTCTTCTTTCTCCATTTCAAACTGCGCAATGGCCTCTTCAATCACACTAGAAGTAAATCCTTTTTGATACAACTTCCCTTTGATTTGATACCAGAGCGCCGATTCATTCTCTTCGTATTTTTTTGCGATGCGTCGGTAAATCGTCGTAATCTCTTTTACTGCTAATTCTGCTTCCATTTCACTTTGCGATTCAAACGATAGAAACGGAACCACTTCTTCAGCGATTTCTTTCGAATACCCTTTTTGCATCACAAATACTTTTACTTTTTGCTTAGCTACTTTAGGTGTGACACGCTTTTGTCCTTTTAAATACGACTGCGCGATTTGAATTGCATTTTCAAGTTGCTCTTTTAGCGTATATCCTTCCAACACTGTTTGAATGACCTTATCGCTAATCCCTTTCTTTTGCAAATCAAAAACAACAGACTTTGGCCCTTTGAACGTCACAAACTTAGCTTGATTTAAGTAGCTTTCTGCATAAAATGTATCGTTAATAAAATTCTGCTCATGCAGCTTTCCAAGCACTTCATTAATAATATCTTCGTCAAATTCTAATTTTTCTAATTTTTCATAGACTTCTTTCGTCGAACGAAGCTTGAAATTCAAGAAATGTAACGCCTTTTGATAGGCTTGCTGAATACAATCATCATGCTGAATTTCATCAATTTGTTCTTTTGTTAATTCGGTTCCTTTAAATAAAGCGTATTTTACAACAGTCGCCTCATCAACACCAAACGCAAAAGCATCATTCAAATAAATATTGTAACGCCCTTTTTTCTTCTGCGCCTCAATTTTTGTAATGACCATACTCCCACACTCCATTCTACATAGAAATATTTTAGCAAAATACACAGTTGAATAAAAGCTAGACTCACTACTTCTATTAATACATACGAAAAAAAGGCTCACACAAGGTGAACCTTTCTTCGTTATACTTATTAGATTAGTCTTTATCCATTCCCATTGCACGCATAATTGCTTTTGCAATTTCTACGATTGGAACGATTGAAAATGCTGCACCAACTACGAACAACCATTGTTCAGCTGTAAGAATTGCTACATCAAATACAGTTGTTAATCCAGGAATCACCATTACGCTTAGAAGCATTACGGCTGATACTAGGATTGCGTAGTTGAACAACTTGTTCTTGAACGCACCAACTGTGCCAAGTGATTTGTACACTGACTTCACGTTGAATGCGTGGAACAATTGGATTAAACCTAATGTTGCAAACGCCATTGTTTCACCAACTGGGTTCCCCCAATTAGCAATATGAGTTGCATACCAGAATACAAATAATGTAATTCCACCTTCGAAGAAACCTTGGTAGAAGATACTTGGTAACACACCGTTTGATAAGAAGTTCGAACTCTTACCGCGTGGTGGGTGATTCATGATATCCGCTTCAGCTTCTTCAAGACCTAAAGCAATCGCTGGGAATACGTCTGTTACTAAGTTGATCCATAAGATATGGATTGGTTCTAGAATTGACCAACCAGCCATTGTCGCAACGAACATTGTCATTACTTCACCGAAGTTCGCAGATAGTAAGTATTGAACAGCTTTTTGGATATTCGCGAATACTTTACGTCCTTCTTCAACGGCTACGACGATTGTTTCGAAGTTGTCATCGGCAAGTACCATGTCTGAAGCACCTTTAGAAACCTCAGTACCTGTAATCCCCATACCAACACCGATATCAGCTTGTTTAAGTGAAGGAGCATCGTTTACTCCATCCCCTGTCATCGAAACAACTTTACCATTCTTTTGCCAAGCTTTTACGATACGAACTTTATGCTCTGGAGACACACGAGCGTATACAGAGTAAGTTTCAACAGTACGTTCTAATTCTTCATCAGAAATATCGTTTAATTCGCCACCTGTTAATACTCCGTCTTCTTGATCTGGACGAAGGATACCTAAACGTTTTGCAATTGCTTGGGCTGTATCACGGTGGTCCCCAGTAATCATAATTGTACGGATACCAGCTGATTGAGCTACTTTAATCGCAGCCGCTGCTTCCTTACGTTCTGGGTCAATCATCCCTACTAAACCAGCAAAGATTAAATCATGTTCGATTGAATCTGTGTCCACTGTTTCAGGTAGAGTATCAATCACTTTGTATGCCATCGCTAACACACGAAGCGCTTGAGTGGCCATTTCTTTGTTTAATTTCATTAATGTTGTGCGGTCATCTTCAGTAAACGCAGAAACCTCACCATGTTTTTCAATCTTCGTTACACGGTCTAATAACATATCTGGAGCACCTTTAGTGGCAACCAAATATTTACCGTCTTCTAATTGATGAATCGTTGTCATTAATTTACGTGTTGAGTCAAACGGAACTTCCGCAATACGTGGAATGTTTACTAACTCTTCACGTATATCATAGTTTTTATCAAGACCGTATTGAACCATTGCTGTTTCAGTTGGGTCCCCTAATAATGAGTTATCTTGAGAAATCTTAGTATCGTTGGCTAAGTTCATTACACGAAGCGCGATGTTGTCTTTAGAAATTTCTTCTGACGCATCATGGATTTCGTTATCATAAACCATTTTTTCAACAGTCATTTGGTTAAGTGTTAATGTACCTGTTTTATCCGAACAGATAATTTCAACACCACCTAATGTTTCAACAGCTGGCAATTTACGAACAATCGCGTTACGTTGCGCCATTTTTTGAGTTCCTAATGCTAGGATAATTGTAGAAATGGCTGGTAACCCTTCTGGAATCGCAGCAACGGCAATCGCAATCGCTGTTAATAACATATGAGTCCATTCATTTCCTCGAAGCATCCCTACCAAGAAGATAATCACGGCAATCACTAAAATCATGATTGTTAGCCATTTACCAAGAGCATCTTGGTTTTCTTGAAGTGGTGTTTTACCTTCTTCAGTGTTCGCTAACATATTAGCGATTTTACCAACTTCTGTATTCATACCAGTACTTGTAACCACACCAACAGCACGGCCGTAAGTTACGTTTGTACTTGAGAACGCCATATTAGTACGATCTCCAATTCCCACTTCATCCCCTGCAGGAATCACTAAGTCTTTATCAACCGGAACTGATTCCCCTGTTAATGCTGACTCTTCAATTTTCACTGTGTTTACTTCGAATAAACGCATATCCGCTGGCACAACATCACCAGCTTCAAGAATAACAACGTCACCGACTACGATGTCTTCCCCTTTAATATGTTCCACGTGTCCATCACGTAAAACACTTGCTACAGGTGAAGCCATTTTCTTCAACGCTTCGATTGCTTCCTCGGCTTTTGACTCTTGGAAGACCCCTAGAACTGCGTTAAGCAATACTACTGCTAAGATGATAATTGCATCCGTTGGGTCTGGGTCGCCTTGGTGAGCAAACATCGAAACAACTGCCGCCACTAAAAGTACTAAAATCATAAAATCTTTAAATTGATCCACGAATTTTTCTAATAGTGTTTTTTTCTTACCTTCTTGTAATGTGTTCGCACCGTATTTTTCAAGTCTTGATGCAGCTTCTTGAGAGCTTAAACCAGAAGGACTTGACTGTACTTCTTTAAATACATCTTCGACCGTCTGCAAATATACGTGTTTTGTTTGTTGTTCCAACAAAATACACTCCTTTTCTTTTTCTATAAAAAGAGAGACTTATGCCCATCATCCTATTGATAACAAACATAAGTCTCACTGTTCAAGATAATACCAGCGAGAATTCGCTTGTTGTTGATATTATCGCAACGCTCGGTTGCCAGTTACTCCCTTATAGAGATTGATTATTGTTGTAGTTACTATACCAAATAAAAATGAGATTGCAAATTTTTTAGTTAAATTGTTAACCTTTCTTTTTACCTAAATTTCGCGGATTTTAGCCAAATCCAACCGTTCCAATGACGGCGCATTTTTCGAGATAAAGTACTCATCAAGTGGTTTTGCTTTCAGGTTCATCGCTTGTAATTTGTCAGCCATCGTCGGCGTTTTCTTAAACACCAATTGCGTTCCATGAAGAATTCCTTCGCTGACACCTGATGATAGAAGCCACTTCTTTGCGCGTTTACTTTTTTCAATATAATTTTCGACCATTTCCTTACGATGCTTCAAAAACATTCCATTTTCAATAAAAAGCGTAAATGTTTTTTGCATCATCACATTCGAATCGTAATCCATCCATAACTTCCGCATCGCAAAAGGTTCAACTAACTCTTTTGGTAACACTACAATTCCAATTTTCAAAGCTGAAAATAAAATGGACGAAAAAGATTTAACATAAATAACACGTCCGTCCATATCATAATAATGAAGCGGTGTCGCATTACCCTCGACAAAATCTGCCATGTAGTCATCTTCGATAATATACACTGAGTACTTATTTGCTAGTTCCACAATTTTTTTCTTGGTAGATTCACTGTAACTTCCGCCAAGTGGATTATGAAAGCGGGAAATCGTATAAAATAGCGAAAACTCTCCACTTGCAAATAATTCCTCTAATCGGTTTAAATCAATTTCACCATCCATCTGCCGTACAATCGTTTCGTACCGAATATTCAAATGCTTCACCAACTCATTCATCCGTGCATACGTCGGCTGTTCGAGCAACACCTTTTTGCCTTGAATCAACTGCAGTAAAATATAGAGTGCTTGTTGTGTCCCCGTAGTGATGACCAATTGTTCCTTTGTAGCATACACTCCATACTCTTCTAGAATAGGCATTAATGCCTGAATCAATTCATCCATCCCAGAAGCTTGTTCTTCTTTTGTTAACTTTAAATCATGCGCACTGGCAAGCGATTGATTAAAACAGATACGCAAATCTTCAATCGGAAGTTGAGAATAGTCTTCTTCGAACTCCTCCAATGGCTTCGGCTCTGAATATTTTTCAGTACATAATAGCCACTTTTCTCTCTCGAATAAATAAAACTTTCATCTTTTAAACTTCGCAAGGCTCTTTGTACGGTATCCTTATTTACTCCGTAGGTTGCGACTAGTTCACGAACGGAAGGAAGTTTATCCCCTTTTTGTAGATTTCCACTTAATATTTCCTCTTTTAATGCATTTGCTAATTGCTGATATTGATACATGACACACCTCCACTGTACCGGTACAGTTTGCTTTCATCCCTATTGTATCCTCACCTGTCCCGTTTTACAATACAGATACATTGAAACTCGAGGAATAGATATGAAAAAAATATTAATCGCAAACGACTTACCTGGAATTGGCAAAGTCGCACTCGCTCCCGCTATCCCGATTTTTGCTTGTTGTCAAATTGAAACGATGCTCCTGCCTACGGTGCTCCTTTCATCTCATACAGGCGGCTTCAAAAATATCGCGATTTCGGAGCAAACCGAATTTATGAAGCAATCTTTAAAACAATGGCAAGAATTGGAATTAAAACCAGATGCTGTTTTAACGGGATATTTCGAAATGCGGAACAAATTGAATTAATGATGGATACTATTGAAAAACTGCCTGAATCTACACAAGTTTTTGTCGATCCGATTATGGCGGATAACGGAAAACTGTATAGCGGATTTACACATGAACACGTTGAAGCGATGAGAAAACTCATCCAACATGCTCAAGTGATTTATCCAAATATTACAGAAGCTTGCTTATTAACCGAAACGGCGTATCCTTCTGGAGAAATCACGATGGACTTTACAAGAGAACTAGCCAAGAAACTAGCTCTGCTTGGGCCAAAACACGTCGTCATTACCGGCTGCCCTGATAGCGAAGAGTTAACAGGTGTTCAACTTTATACCAAAGAAACGGATTCATTCTTTGATTTCTATAAAACAAAGTATCCGCATCATTTTTACGGAACAGGCGATACCCTCGCCGCTCTTGCGACTGCATGCATCCTACAAGGATTGCCTATAGAAGACGCACTATCATTCACATTACAATTTATCGACGAAGTGCTTCAATTAGGTAGCCAACAACCTGAACAAATTCCATTTGGCCTTCCAATCGAGAAAAAACTTGGAATGCTTACCACAAAATTTACTACTGAGGTGTCATTATGAAAAATACAGATATAAGAGATTTAGTTCAAACAAGCTTATTCGCAGCTTTAATTTATTTGGGAGTTAGCGTCTTTAGAATCCCAATGCCATTCACAACACAGTTCGTTCATTTTGGAAACGCGCTTGTAGTAATTGGATGCTTACTTTTCGGAACAAAACAAGGAGCAATCGCCGCTTCAATCGGTCTTGGGCTTTTCGACATCCTTAACAATTACGCCGATGTTGCTTGGCAAACTGTTCTTGAATCATTAATTGTCTGCTATATGATTCATCTTGTATACGAGAAAGCAATGCATAAAGATGACAAAACCTCTAATATTATCACAGTCGGTGTTGTTGCTGCTATTGTAAAAATCATCGTCAATATCATTAAATACACATTCTTACGAGGGATGATTGTCGGCGGCCTTGCATTAACACCAGCATTCATTCAAGCCATCAATAAAATTACAGGAACGTTTGGATCAGCTATCTTCACAGTAGTTGCAGTTCCAATCGTTTACCCACTCTTCAAAGAAGCACTAAAACGAGTAAGAAAATAGACAAAACAGCTATTACGATCGAATTCGTAATAGCTGTTTCTTTTTCCTCTATAGAAGGTTATTAGAACTCCAAAGTTTTTTCAGCACTATTTCCCTTCTCTCCACAGAAGGTTACTAGAAAAATAGTGCAAATCAAATAAAACTCCTCGGGGTTATTGTGGCAATAGTAGGAAATCATAACCAATGTGAATTAGGGAGAGTTGCGATTTATTCGCTACTCTCCCTTTGAAGCTTGGTAGGCTTGAGACCTCAGGCTCAAGCCGGTATCCTACTATTCTTGCCACAATAACAACTCCAGCAAAGTCTTAGCACCATTCCTCTCCCCACCACAGAGGGCTATTAGAAATACACAAAAAAGAACTCCTTGGAGTTATTATGGCAATGGTAGGGAATAATAACCAATGTGAATTAGGGAGAGTTACGATTATTCGTTACTCTCCCTTTGAAGCTTGGTAAGTTTGAGACGTAGGCTCAAGCTGGTATCCTACCATTTCTGCCATAATAACAACTCCAAAGGAGTTCTTTTGACTAAATTTTCACCAGTATTAAAAAGTATTTCTAATAGCCCTCTGGATTTTTCTTTTGCCAGTTCCATGAGTCGCGAACCATATCGTTTAAGTTCTTTTCCGCTACCCATCCTAGCACTTCTTTTGCTTTAGCGGCATCCGCATAACAAGTTGCGATATCCCCAGCACGACGAGGCGCGATTTTGTATGGAATATCCACTCCGTTTTCTGAGATAAATGCTTTCACTAAATCTAATACACTGTATCCAATACCTGTTCCTAAGTTAAAGACTTTTGCACCTTTTTGAGCCGCATTGTTTTTAACCGCAAGCACGTGTCCACGAGCTAAGTCAACAACGTGGATGTAGTCACGAACACCAGTACCATCATGTGTATCGTAGTCGTCACCAAACACACTTAAGAATTCACGTTTCCCAACAGCCACTTGAGTGATATATGGCATTAAGTTGTTTGGAATGCCGTTTGGCGCTTCTCCGATTAAGCCACTTTCATGCGCTCCGATCGGGTTGAAGTAACGTAAGTTTGTGACTGACCAGTCGCTATCTGAGAAAGCAACGTCATTCAAGATTTGCTCAAGCATTACTTTCGTATAACCATATGGGTTTGTTGCGCTTGTTGACATTTCTTCTTTAAAAGGAACGACATTATTCATACCGTATACTGTTGCACTAGAACTGAACACGATATCTTTTACATTGAATTGACGCATTACGTCTAGTAACACTAATGTTCCTGTAATATTGTTGTGATAGTATTCTAAAGGCTTTTCAACAGACTCTCCCACAGCCTTGAACCCTGCAAAATGAATCACTGAATCGATATTTTCTTTTTCAAAAACCGATACTAAGAAATCACGATCAAGAATATCTCCTTCATATAGAGGGAAATCTTTTCCTGTGATTGTTTTTAAACGGTTCAATACTTCTGGCGAGCTATTTGAGAAGTTGTCAACGATAACTACGTCAAACCCAGCTTTATCTAATTCGATAACTGTATGAGAACCGATATACCCTGCTCCACCTGTTACTAAAATTGCCATTTTTGCTTCCTCCCTTAGTTCAACACATCTTCTGCGTGATCTTTTTGTAATGTTAAAATACGTGGACCATCTTTTGTAATGGCTAATGTATGTTCAAATTGGCAGCTTAGTCCACCATCTAATGTATGAGCTGTCCAACCATTACTTTCCATTTCTGCTTTCCAAGTACCCGTATTCACCATTGGTTCAATAGTGATAACCATTCCCTCTTTCAAGCGAAGGCCTTTCCCAGGTTCGCCGTAGTGAGGAACTGCTGGACTCTCATGAATCGTTGGTCCAATTCCGTGTCCGATAAAGTCACGAACAACCGATAACCCTTCACTTTCAACATAAGTTTGAATCGCGTGACCGATATCCCCAATACGATTTCCAACTTTTGCTTGTTGGATTCCTAAGTATAAAGCTTTCTTTGTCACTTCGTATAAATGGTCGATTTCTGGAGTACTTTCACCAACAATATAGCTCCAACAAGAGTCTGATAAAGCACCTTTAAGTTCCACACAGAAATCCACTTTTACTAAGTCGCCTGATTTTTAACGGTTTTACGACGTGGGAATCCGTGACAGATTTCGTCATTAATACTTTGGCATGTTGCGTATTTATATCCCTCGTATCCAATTTGCGGTGCTGAACCACCCGCTTCTTCAATTTTCTTTTTGTACAAATTGATCGATGTCCCAAGTAGTGACACCTGGTTTAATAAAATCACGAAGTTGCACGTGAATAGATGCTAATAGTGCACCTGATTCTTCCATTGCATCAATTTCGCGTTTTGATTTTAATGTAATCATGAAATAAACTCATCCTTTCTAGTCTCCCCGTCATTATAGCATAGAACAAATATAAAGAGAAAGAGCCTAGATTGAAATGTTAATAGAGTCTTAAGCAAAAAAAGACTGACAAAGTAATATTTGTCAGTCTTCGTATTTCCTCTTAGTTTATAAGTGGTCTGTTGGTGATACTGTAATCGGCTCAACGGATTGAGTCGCTGCTGTTTCTGTTGTTGCTTCAGCAGTTATTTCTTCAGCAGTTATTGCTTCACCAGCTGTCGCTTCACCAGCTGTCGCTTCATCAGTAGTTGTTGTAGTTGTCTCAGTCGTTGTTGTTTCAACAGTTGTTGTAGCTTCTTCTGATGTAACCACTTCTTCAGTTGTTGCAGCTTCAGTTGTCGTTGTTGCTTCAGTTGTCGTTGAAACATCCTCACGAATGTATCCAACATATCGATAGCAACCCATGTCGTTTAGACTTTGTTCATATGGAGTTACTGCAGAAACTGAGGTTGTTGCTGCTGCTGTTCCCGCTGCTACTAATCCAATCATTAAAATTGTTTTCTTAGCTTTCTTATTTGACACTAAGAAGTAAGCTGCTCCTGATAATGATACGATACCAAAAACCGCTAGAATTGTTGTTGATGACGATCCCGTATTTGGTAAAGTGTCGCCTAATGGGCATTTCCCTTTATCCAACTCATAAACGTACAATGTCGCTTGGCCAGCTTGTGCAGGTGTAGTTGGTTCACCTGGTTGAATGGCCTCACGTTGTTCTTTTGTTAAATCAGCAATATTCACTGCTTGGACTTCAGGAGTCTCCGCATTCGCTACTTTAGAAGCAGACATTCCAAAAAAAGTAAATAACATCATCCCTACAACACATAGTTTTAACCATTTGTTTTTCATCTAATTTTCCCCCTTAATTTTTTATGTTTAAATTATAAAGTTTATTTGAATAAATTTCAAATATTTTTCCATCAACTTATATACTTTTTTTAACATATTTACAGCTTTTTTCCTCTAGAAGGAACTTTTTGGAAATGTTTATTTCCAATTGTTTCCAATTTTGTTCAGAAATAATCCGATGGTTTTTCGTACTAATTTTCATTTTTCCACATAAAAAAAGACCGGAGTCATTAACTCCAATCTTTATCTTCTATTATAAATTATCAATTGGCGCAACTGTGATACTTTGTGTCGCAGTTGTTGCTTCAGTCTGTGTAGTTGGCTCTTCTGTCGTCGTAGTTTCAGTTGTTGTCGTTGTTGTTGGTCCTTCCGTTGTTGTTTCTGTTGTTGATTCAGTCGTTACGGCTGTCGTTGTTGCTTCTGTTGTAGTCGAACCACTTATAATGTAATATCCAACATAGTCATAACAATCCACTTGTTCAGGCGTTAAATCATTTTGCTCTACAACTTGCCCAAGAATCGAGCTGTCTGCTGCTAACACTTCAACTTGAGTAGCTAGGAATGCCCCTGCTCCACCAAGTACTAAAACAGTTTGGCAATTCGAGAAACTTTATTTGATTTTACTAAATATAAACCACCAGCTACTAATAGAACTGAGAATACCAATGTAATTGTATTTTCTACTGTACCAGTATTTGGCAATTCTTTTTCATGTTTTGGCATCGATACACCACAAGTTCCGTTCTTCTTATAAACAAAAGTCACTTGCGATCCAGCCTGTAAATCTGCTTCAGTTGGGTTTCCTTGTTTGAACTCTTTTCTAATGGTTTCAGTTATTTTGTCATAATCAACATAATTTACACTTGCGGCTGATGCAGGCGCTGCTACACTGACTCCTAGTGTTACTGTTGCTAAAGTGGTTAATAGAATCTTCATTAATTTCTTCATCGATTCATCTCCCTCTATTTTTTGTTACAGTTCATCGTACTGTATTCAATTTTAAAAAGCAATTAATTATATTATTAATCGGTTGTTCTTTTTCTGCTTCTTCTATAAATAAGAAGCAAAAAAGAAGCCCAGATTATCTCCAGGCTTCTTGATGATTATAAACGATCCGTCGGCGCGACTGTATACGCTTCTGTCGTAGTTGCTCTTTCAGTCTGTGTAGTTGGCTCTTCTGTCGTTGTTGTTTCAGTCGTTGTTGTAGCTTCTGTTGTCGTTGTTGGTTCTTCTGTTGTTGTTTCAGTAGTCGACTCTGTAGTAACAACAGTTGTCGGTTCTGCAGTTGTCGTTTCTTTTGAAATATAGAACCCAACGTAGTCATAACAATCGATTTCCTCAGGGTCTAAGTTCATTTGTTCAATGATTTGACCTAGAATTGAGCTATCTGCCGCGAATACTTCCCCTTGGAAAGCAAAGAAAGTTCCTAAGCCCCCAAGTACTAAAACTGTTTTAGCAATATTGCGTACCTTATTTGATTTCACTAAGTAAAGACCACCTGCTACTAGCACTACCGCAAAAGCAGCTGAAACAGTGTTTGCTACTGTACCAGTATTTGGCAATTCTTGACCTCTTTTAGGAACGGATACGCCACAAGTATTATTTTTTCTATAGACATAAACCGCATGAGATCCGTCTTGAACATCTGCCTCAGTTGGTTTACCTTGTTTGATTTCTTTTCTAATGTTTTCAGTTGTTTTATCGTAATCGACATAGTGTACTGTGGCTGCTTGGGCAGTTGAAGATACAGTTACACCTATCATAAAAGTTACTAGAGTTGCTACCAATACTTTTGCAAATTTTTTCAAGCTATGCATTCCTTCTTTATCCATAATAGACTATTATTCTACTATATGTAATTTCAGATTACAAAAGTGCAAACTCAAATTCTTGCCCAACTTTTGTCACTTAAGAGGAATTTTCCGAAACTTTAACAAATTTTAACGACTCTAAAAATGATCAACCGCCGTTCACTCGTAGTTATTTTGCACAGTTGTCGATGCTTCTAATGACGCGATTTCCAGAAAAACAACTGTTTTCTTTACTATTGAACTAACTCCCTATTTTTTGCACATTAAAAACATATGGATATTTTATCTATATTTCAAATCCAATTTCAACATTCTATTTACTGTTTTTTTCAAAATTTTTCAAACAAAAAGGAAGCAACCAATCGTTACTTCCTTTGGTAAAATCTATCTTTTTTTATCCTATATAGTCTGTTGGTACCACAGTGAGTATTTCAGAAGAAGTAGTTGCTTCCGTACTACTCTCTGTTGTCGTAGTCGTTTCCGTCGTAGATTCAGTTGTCAATTCTGTTTGAACCGTTGTCTCTACAGTAGTATTCTCTACCGTTGTAGTTTCTTTTCCTTCACGAATATAGCCAACATACTTGTAGCAAGAATTATTTGCAAGTGATTCATTAGCAGAAACGATAGACGTACCTGCAACAAGTCCTGAAACAATAAGCCCAGCCATTAGAATAATTTTCTTACCCTTCTTGTTGGTTACTAAGAAATACGCTGAACCTGTTAACATCAAAGTTCCAGCTACTACAATCAGTGTTGTGGAGCCAGTACCTGTATTAGGCAATGCTGGTGATAACAAGCATGCCTTTTGATCATAGGCATACACAAATAATATCCGTTCATCCTCTTTGGCTGGCACTGCCAAATCACCAGATTGGATGGAGTCTTTTTGTACTTTCGTCAGTTCATCAATGGTCACTCTTACCACTTCTGGTGGAGCTGCTTTTACAACACCACTAGAAAATAATCCTAATACACTAAATAGCGTTAAGACCATCAAAATTTGTTTTTTAAGTTTTTTCATTATTTACTTCCTATTTCTGTTTTTCAAAAGTGTAACATACCCTTTTCGAATACTCAACTTTCAATGAATAAACAACTTCTCTATGATAAATAAAACTAGCGAACGTACTTTAGTTTTCTTAAACCACACAGAATTCACTTTGAAAAATCTTTTAAAGCAAAAAGGATTAAATCAACATTTTTAAACGTGATTTAATCTCTAAATATTTAGTGATTTTTTTATAAGTTGATCTTATAAATGATCATTAGCACTTACATCAAAAGCTTCTGATGTAGTTGTAGTTGTTGCTTCAGTAGTCGTAGTTGACTCTGTAGTAGTTGTTGATTCTGTTGTTGTAGTAGACTCTGTTGTTGATTCAGTAGTCTCTTCTGTTGTTGTAGTTGCTTCAGTTGATTCTGCTGTTGTAGCTTCTGTAGTCTCTTCAGTTGATTCTACCGTTGTAGCTTCTGTAGTTGCTTCTGCTGAAGTTGTTGACTCAATTGTTGTTTCAACTGATTCATTGATGAATCCTACATATTTGTAACAGCTATCGTCCGATAAAGTTTCATTTGCAGATACAACTGATGTTGCAGCAACTGCTCCTGATAATACAAGACCTGCCATTAATACCATCTTCTTACCATTTTTGTTTGTTACTAAGAAGTATGCAGCACCTGTTAATGCTACGATTCCAGCAACCATCATCATTGCTTGAGAACCTGTACCAGTTTCTGGTAATGCTGGCGCTAATTGACATGCGTTTTTGTCGTACGCATAGACTAATAAAGTACGTTCACCTTCTTTTTGCTGGAGTAGGCTGTCCAGGTTGGATTGCCTCACGTTGTTCTTTTTGTTAAATCAGTGATATTTACAGTAAGCACTTCTGGAGTTGCCGCTTGCGCTACTGTATTTGAGAATAGCCCTACTAGACCTAATAAAGTTACAATCACTAATAATTTTGCAGATAATTTTTTCATTCATATCTTCCTTTCTATCTTTACTGCCGAAATATAGTATCATACCAAAAAATCTATTGCAAATAATTTCCTCTCTCGAGCGTTAATTTACATTTTTCACAATGTGATACAAATTCTATAAACGTTGAAAAACATCTATATAAAAGCCCTTTCAACGTATTTTTTTCAAAAATTAATTCACTAAATTCACAAATACCCCATACAATTTTTCCTTTCATTTAGCTACAACTATACCCTATCAAATCGCATTTCATTTATACAAAAAAAAGACTCCTTCGGATTGAATAGCATCCAAATAGTGTCTCTTTTCTGGTGTCTTTATTCGCATAAAAATTATAAACAGCACAAATCTATTTCTAAAGTAAAAATACTGCGCCCTTTTCGGACTTTTATAATAGCAGTAATGGGAAGGAGTAACCGATGTGAATTAGAGGGAGTAAGGAATTGATTCCCTACTCCCTCTTTGAAGCTCGGTAGTGATTGAGACTCTAGGCTCAATCCGGTGCCCCATTACAGCTATTATAAATATGTCCGAAAGGACTAGCAGTATTTTAAACTTATTTTAGTACTAATCGAGTTCGATTTGGCCTGTGTATAGTTTGTAGTAGATTCCACGTTTTTCCATAAGACTCTCATGGTCTCCACGCTCAATAATCTCACCGTGATCCATTACCATAATCACATCTGAATTACGAATCGTAGATAAACGGTGGGCAATTACAAATGAAGTACGACCTTCCATCAATTGGTCCATACCACGTGAAATCAACGCCTCTGTATGGCTATCAATCGAACTAGTTGCTTCATCTAAAATTAACACTTTAGGGTTTGCAACAGCAGCACGCGCAATCGCGAGTAATTGACGTTGCCCTTGAGACAAGCCTTCGCCGTCTCCAGTAATTTCTGTTTGATACCCTTGTGGAAGACGTTTGATAAAGCTGTGGGCATTCGCAAGTTTCGCCGCTTTAATGACTTCATCATCCGTCGCATCTAAGTTCCCATAGCGAATATTATCCGCAATCGTTCCAGTAAATAAATGCGTATCTTGCAACACGATAGAAATCGTCTTACGTAAGTCATCTTTCTTAATTCTCGTTACTGGAATCTCATCGAAAGTAATGACCCCAGAATCAATTTCGTAGAAACGGTTAATTAAGTTTGTAATGGTTGTTTTACCAGCACCAGTTGCCCCAACAAAGGCTACTTTCAATCCTGGTTCAGCCCATACATTGATATCTTTTAAAATACGCACGCCTGGTACATAACCAAAGTCAACATTGTGTAGTTGGATGTTTCCGACAACTGGAATCCGTTTGTCACCATCCACCCAGTACCATTGTTTTGGATCGCGTTGGTCCAAAGTAACCGTTCCTTCGTCGACTTCAGGTTCTTCACGAAGAATCGCAAAGATACGTTCTGCCCCAGCCATCGCACTAAGAAGTACGTTCATTTGTTGAGACATTTGACCTAGTGGTTGCGCGAATGTTCTTGAGAATTGTAGGAATGAGGCAAGACCCCCGATATCCATTGTGTTAATAATTACCAAGTATCCACCAACTGCCGCCGTAATCGCATAGTTCACGTAGCTAATGTTTCCTAAAAATTGGGAACATGATACTTGAATAGAATTGTGCGTTCGTTGCAGCTTCTTGAAGCTCAGTGTTGAGTTTATTGAACTCATCAAGCACTTTATGTTCGTGGTTAAATACTTTAACAACTTTTTGTCCTTCAATATGCTCTTCCACGAATCCATTCACTTGTCCAAGAATCGCTTGTTGCGCAGCGAATTGTTTTCCTGATTTTACCCCTAGTTTCTTCACGATTTGGAACATCAAGAATACCATTGCAATTAAAAGCACTGTTAAAATCGGTGAAAGAATAATCATCATCACAAATGTCAATACTAATTGAAGGATTGAGCTGATAATCATTAACATACTGTTGTTAAACGCATTTTGAATGTTTTCAAAGTCATTTTGTAAAACGAGACATTAAGTCTCCGTGCTTATTCGTATCAAAAGAAACGAATTGGCAAGCTTTTGAATATGGTTGAATAAATCTGCACGCATTTTTTTCGATGGTATTTTTGTCCAACAGTTACCATTAAACGTGCTGAGAAGTAGCTAGCTGTTGCTCCTAGTACATACACAATGGCAATGAAACCAAGCATTTTCGCTAATCCTGCTAAATCTCCTGTTTCAATGAAATCATTGATTAACGGACGAATCGCATAAGTCCCGATAATTCCGGATGCACTTGAAACGATTAAGCAGACGACAACAACTGCAAGAGTCCATTTACTCTTCCATAAATAACCCCATAAGTCTGCCAAAGTTTGTTTTATATTTTTCTGGACGTTTTGGCCCTTTATTTCTACTCATCTCCTTTGGCTCCTTTCATTTGGGTTTCGTAAATATCACGATACAAGTCGTTTGTTTCCATTAACTCTTCATGAGTTCCTAGTCCACCTACTTTACCATCATCTAATACAAGAATATTGTCTGCACCTTGGATCGATGAAATACGTTGGGCAATAATGATGACCGTTGTATTTGGTAAATGGTTAAAGAACGCTTCACGGATTTTCGAGTCAGTGGCTGTATCCACCGCTGAAGTTGAATCGTCTAGAATTAACACGGCTGGTTTACGTAACATCGCACGAGCAATTGTCAGACGTTGTTTTTGTCCACCAGAGAAGTTTGAACCACCTTGTTCTACACGAGTGTCGTATCCATCTGGCATTTCCATAATGAAGTCATGCGCTTGAGCGCGTTTCGCCGCTTGGATCATCTCTTCTTCTGTCGCATTTGGATTTCCCCATAAGAGGTTCTCACGAATGGTCCCAGAGAATAATGTATTCTTTTGTAATACCATCGATACGTTTTGACGTAAATCTGCAAAACGATAGTCACGAACATCATGACCACCCACACGAACCGTACCAGCTGTTGTGTCATAGAGTCGAGGAATCAACTGTACAAGAGAAGATTTTCCTGAACCAGTTGGCCCGATAATCCCGAACACTTCACCCGGTTTAATCTTGAAGCTGATATTGCTTAACACTTCTTCATCTTGTTGTTTCCCGTAAGAGAAATGAACATGGTCGAATTCGACTTCACCATAGACTTTGTCCACAGTAATTGGATATTCTGGCTCTTCTACATCAATATTTGTATCTAATACTTCGAAGATACGATCCATAGAAGCTTTTGTTATTGTTAACATAACGAATACGAATGAAATCATCATGAGAGACATCAAGATTTGTGTAATATAAGAAATGAAACTGATAAGGTCCCCTGTTGTCATCGTTCCGCTAATAACGAGTCCACCACCGAACCACATCACTGCAATCGTTACTGCATAAACGGTTAATTGCATGATTGGGTTATTCCACATTACGACATACATCGCATGTAGGGCACGTTCTCTAAATGTAGAGTTTTCTTTACCGAATTTTTTCTTTTCGAACGTTTCACGTACGAATGATTTTACAACACGAATGCCGATAAAGTTTTCTTGAAGTGTACGGTTGATGCCGTCTGTTGCTTGTTGTAATTTTCTAAAGCGAGGGAAGGCTGTAGAGATGATTAACGCTAATGAAAGTACTAAGATTGGTACAGCGACCATGAAGACAAGAGATAATTGCGCATTGATACTTACCGCAAAGAAGATGGCGAAGATAAACATCATTGGCGCACGCGCTAAAATACGCATCGTCATAATAGCTGTATTTTGAATATTGTTAACATCACTTGTCATACGCGTAATTAAAGATGCATTTGAAAAGTGATCGATGTTCTTAAATGAGAAGGCTTGAATTTTCTTCATTTCAGCAGAACGTAATTCTGCAGCTACACCTGCTCCGGCAATCGATGCAAATTTCGCACCGAGCACTCCGGCAGAAAGGGAAACAATTGCAACCACAACCATAATCAATCCTTGTTGCACAATATAGCCCAAGTCTTTATTTGGAATTCCTTCGTCGATAATTTGCTTCATAATAATCGGTTGCGCTACTTCACAGAGCACCTCGATTAAGATGGCAAAAAACGCTAAGAAAGGATATTTTTTATACTTACTAAAAAACGGAATAATCTGTTTTAGCATTTTCTCACTCCTTTATATTGATTTTGATAATAAAAAATTGTCCCTGAGTCACCCCAAAGACACGTAATCAGCTCGAATCACTAGAATAATTTTAACAATCTTTGTCCTTGTTTTCAACAGATTGCCCTTTGTTTTTTAACGAAATTTTCATTTTATTTTAAGGAAAATCTTTCTATTTAAAATGATCCCTCCAAAATTTCTTATCACGAAAAATAGGCCTGTGTTTTGTGTTCAGAGCGCGATTTATGGTACAATGAGCCCAACGAAATTTTAGAAAGCGAGGGACTCACGTGTCCACAATTCAATACATTAGTACACGAGACACAAACAACCGCGTGACAGCTTCACAAGCCATTTTAAAAGGAATTGCTGAAGACGGTGGTTTATATGTACCGACTGCCCTCCCAGAGGTGACTCTGGACTGGGAAGTTTTAAAAACTCAAAGTTATCAAGAAATTGCAATCGAAATTTTATCTGCCTTTTTAACAGATTTTACAAAAGAAGAAATTACAGACTGTGTGCATTCCGCATACGATACAACGTTTGATACAAAAGAAATTGCACCTGTGAAGAAAGTTGGAGACCGTCATTTCATGGAACTTTTCCACGGAAGAACCATCGCCTTCAAGGACATGGCGCTTTCCATCTTGCCATATCTCCTCACAACTGCAGCAAAGAAGAATCAATCAGATAAAGAAATCGTCATTTTAACAGCGACTTCAGGAGACACTGGTAAAGCTGCCCTTGCAGGATTTGCGGATGTTCCTCATACAAACATCATCGTCTTTTATCCAAAAGGTGGCGTCAGTACGATTCAAGAACGCCAAATGGTGACACAAGCAGGCGACAACACTTTTGTATATGGTGTTGAAGGAAACTTCGATGACGCACAAACAAAAGTGAAAGAGTTATTTGCGGATAAAGAACTAACCGCAACACTAGCAGAAAAAGGATTCCAATTTTCTTCTGCAAACTCGATTAATATTGGACGTCTTTGCCCACAAATCGTGTACTATGTATTCGCATATGCACAATTAGTGAAAGACGGGACTCTGAACATTGGCTCTCCAATGAACGTTGTCGTTCCTACTGGTAACTTCGGGAACATTCTAGCAGCTTACTACGCAAAAGGTATCGGTGTTCCAATTAACAAACTCATCTGTGCTTCAAACGAAAACGATGTACTTGTTGATTTCTTCCAAACAGGAACATACAACCGACTACGTGAATTTAAATTAACAAGTTCTCCAAGTATGGATATTCTTGTTTCAAGTAACCTTGAGCGTTTGTCTTTGAATTAACAGGACGCAGCTCGCAGGAAACAAATGCTTTGATGACTTCTCTAAAAGAAAACGGAAGCTACTCTGTTCCAAATACAGATACGGCTCTCTTCCAACAATTTTATGGAAACCGTGCAAGCCAAGAAGAAACGGCCCAAACGATTCATGATGTATTCAAGAGCGAACACTACTTATTAGATCCACACACTGCGGTTGCAGATGCTGTGTATACGAAATATAAGAAAGAAACAGGAGATGTAACTCCTACGGTGGTAGTATCGACTGCCAGTCCATACAAATTCCCACAAAGCGTCCTTTCAGCTCTAGATGTGGATACGAATCAATCAGATGCAGAACTCATGGATGCAATCCAACAAGTAAGCGGCATTGCCATTCCAACAGCAGTAACAAGCGTATTGGATGCGCCAATCCGTCATACAAAAGTTCTTTCAATTGAAGGCATGAAACAATCCGTCCTGGATTCATTAAACATTCAATAACACAAAAAAGACAAGAAATCGTTGAAACAACGATTTCTTGTCTTCTTTTTTATTCTTCTGTTAGGAAACCTTGTGCTTTTAGTACATCGAACATTTCTGCACGTTTAGCCCCAAGCGTGTGGTATTTTGTAGAGACTTGTTTTGTAAAAGCATCTACACGTCGGTTAGCATCACGAAGGTCGTAATATTCTGTTACTGTCGCATCATATTCTTTCAATTCTTCTAATGGATTCTCCAATTCACGGTAGCCATTTTCCATATGAATCACTTCTTTTGGAAGACGTGGTTTTAATTGTGGCTCTTGGGAGGGCCAACCTAGTGCTACCCCGATTGCTGGATAAGTGTATTCAGGTAAGTTTAATAGCTCAACCACTTTTGCTGTATCGTTAAATAAACTTCCTAGATAAACAGTTCCCATCCCTAAAGACTCTGCCGCTACAACAACATTTTGTGCTGCAATCACTGCATCAGTCAATCCAGACACGAAACGGTCTGCGCTCCCTTGAACGCCTACTTCTTGTCCTAGGACTTTTGCAATTTCCGAGTTACGACGTTGGTCCACAACGAACACAAATAAATGCCCATTATTTTCTACATACGGTTGACGACTGATAGCAGCCAACTCTTTCTTTAATGCTGGATCCGTAACACTAATAATCGAATAGGCTTGTAGGTACATACTTGAAGCTGTTCGTTGCGCCACTTCTACTAGTAAATCAACTTCCTCTTTTGTTAAAGGTTTGTCTTCAAACGCACGGATACTACGGTGATTTAATTGTGTTTTGATGGTTTCATTCATTTTGATTACTCCTTTATATCAAAAAAAGAGTCGAAAACTTCAACTCTTTTCGTATTTTAAAAATATTGTTTACCTGTTTCCAAAGCTGCTTCTGGCATAATCACTTCGCCGTATTCTTTCAATACTTCCCATGAAATTCTTGAGAACTCAGCATACTCACGAATAAGAGCCATTTTTGAAGCCACTTCTTCTGGTTTTTCCACTTGATGGAAAACGTGTAAGAAGTAATGTCCGCTGTAACGGTAAAGAACCGATTGGTCAAATTCACCTGATGCTTCTTTGCCATTGAGACAAAATCTTCGAAGTCTTCAAAGACCACTGTCACATCGATTGGTTTCAATGTAGAAGATTTATCTTCTGTATTTATCACTGGTTTTGGAGAAAGTTTGCCATCTTCATTCTTGTCCTTGCGCTTCTTACCAATACGGTCTGTCAGCGAATGTTGAATCGTATCCACGATATTTCGAACCATGCGTTCATCAGTTGATTCATCCCCCATATCCACAATACGTGTGACATAGAGTTCTAATCCATCAGCATTTGGCATGATTTGGAAGCTCAAACCGTCTGAATCTTCGAATTGATGTAAGACGCCCATCTCCTCTAAAACACTATGGAAAAAGCCTTCGATTTCGCCTGGATTTCCAAGTAATTCAGGTATTGATGTACCACGGTCGATTAGATCTTGGTTCTCGATACGCAACAAGAATGTATCGTCGTTAATGCGTTCCATTTCCATAATATTCACCCCTTTTTACCTTATCCATCTATTCTAGACCAAACCTGACAAAAATAAAAGAAATACGATTGGAACCCTAATGCAAATTGTTTTGTACTTGGTGCTCTTGAAAAACAGCTTGGGATGGGGCAAATTGAACTTGCGTTCAAATATACTAAAAAAGATTACTGCGAATCCCTGCGGATTATTTTTATAATCGCCGTTACGGGGCACCGGTGCAAGCCTGTAGTCTTGCACCTTCGAAGCTTCAAACGCGGAGTACAGGACTCGTCCTTACTCCGCGTAATTCACATTCGATGCGATTCCCCGTTACTGCGATTATAAAATCCGCTAGATTCTTCGTAATCTTTTTTATTTAGTTTCGTTCAATTTGCCCCTCCAAGCTGTTTGAAAAGGTGCTAACCCACTCGTATTTCTTATTTTTGGAAGGTGGATAGAATGGAAGTGGCCGCGAAACGACGAGGTTTCTTCTCTTGTTATAAATTAGGCTTAGGCTTTGCGGAGGGTGAGGCCGAATTGTCTTGTTCGGATTTGTTGGATGCTAAAGGCTAATGCTAAATACAAGATTCCAAACAAGAGAACCATACCCAAATTCATAGCGTAACTTGAAATTCTAGCGATGGGTTTTCGGTTGCAGTGATGACATAATACACTGGGAAGAATTTCGCAATGCTAATGGCTAATGGATTGAGTAACTCTAACGGAACGAAAATCCCTGAGATAAAGGATACACCCATCCCCACTACCGTACTTGCTGCAGAATACCCATACGTGTTATCCCCGATAATGATCGAGCAAAGGAAGGCCAGTGCGTAGGCTGTAAGTGCCGACGCGAAAGTGAGCATTAACGCCTTTGGAGCACCCGCACTCACATAGAAACTTGGTGCCACAATGGCTACGAATAGTAAGTTAATTCCAACGATAACCCCAACAACTGTTAAGCCCCCAAGGAATTTTTCAATCATCACTTGGTTCACACTCTTCATACCAATAACAATTCGTTTAGCAACTTCGTCAGTTTCAAGCATTGAAAAAATTAAACCAAGTAAGAAGATAAAGACTGAGATATAAACGAACGGTGTGTACGCAAAGTAGATTTCACCAAATTTTGCATAGTAATCGTCCCCTTTAAGCGTGTTGTCTTTTGAAATGACACTTACTGAAGCTTCTTCGCTTAAAATCTTATTCATATTCTCAACGCTGAAGTTTCCTTGATTTTTCAATACAACTGCATAGCGAATATACGAATTGATGTACTCACGAAGGATATTTCCGTTAAGAGAATTTCCAATTTCCATAGTGACGGCAGATTCGCCATTATTGATTCTTGCTTCAACGTCCGACGGAATCCAAAGGGCGCCATCCACATCATTCGCGTACACTGCTTCTTTCATGCTGTTATCACTAATGGTTGTAAGAGTCACTTTATGATCTTTTTGAAGAGAGGCAATGAGTGCGTTCATAATGTCGCTACTGCCATCTGATTCGTCTTTAATCAAGACTTTATATTGTGTATCTTTAAAACCTGTGACTTCATTGTTTCCTAGTACTGAAGAAAGGCCCATCCCCATAAAGATGACTAAGAAAATAATCGCATATGATTTTAATCGATAAGCCAGTTTAGAAAATATTTATAGACTATCATAACGTGTTCTCCTTAATCTCCATAGTGCACATCCTAGAAGTGCTAGTGTGTAAGCGCCAAGTAATAAGTAGGTTCTGCCCATCTGGGCGCTACCTACAAGGCGATTTAATTGATAAAATCCTGTAACCATTAACGCAACTGGATTAAATTGGTTAAATCCTGGCATGAAGGTATTGGCAAATCCCTTCATGGCTGTACCCATCATCCCAGCAAGTGCTGAAAGGACGAGGTTTGTAATCAATGAGAAGATAATTCTTCCCTGTATTGTTAGTTTTTGATTGGTCCCGATGAGAAGCCCTGCTGCAATTCCAAATACATTTCCCATCAATATAAGAAGAAGACTTCCTGCCCAATCTGCAAATAGATTAATTTTCAATACTTGCGTCGTATAAATCAGCATGATTGCATTTGATGCGAGATTGAGCAATAAGCCAATCATAAAGCAGTTCGCAATTAACTTACCTTTGCTAAATGGGCTACCCATAATACGACGTCCAATCGGCGATAGATTTCCGTTTAAGTAAGCTGCACAAACGACACCACTAAACATTGAGTACATCGTGAAGCTAGCAATCGCGCTGTAAAATAACATCGTCCCTTGACTAACGTCCGTAGTCTCCTGCGTCACCCAGCTCTTGTTAAAATCGATCGACGCTGCACCTTGTCCAAGGCTTTGAACTTGTTTGATTTGGGTCGCTACATTTTTTAATACGCTTTGCGGAATCCCCATCGATTGGCTAACCACCACATCTAAGTTCTTTTCAAGAAATCCGTCTGCTTTATCATCTGTAACGAGTGCTTTCCCTGCTTCCTCTGACTCCACATCGATAATCTCGAAGTAATCTCCGGCTTGTTCAAACACATAGTGATAAGGATTGTCGGCTGTCATGGCAACTCGAACTGTTCCCATGTCTTGATTCATGATTCCTGAAAAGGATACGAAATAGAGTGAAATCAAGATAATTGGATATAATAACACCCAAAACGAGAATGAAAAGTCTTTTAAGGCGTCTTTGGATAAATACGTAAATAGCTTTAAGAATGTCTTCATGAATCTCGAAGTCCTTTCCCTGTGTATGCAAGGAACACATCATCTAAGCTTGGCTGTTCACTGTATAAACGAACATAGCTTAAGTTCAATTCTTCTAGGGTGTTTGCCACGTGAAGTAAGTGATTCGTTCCTTGTTCGAAGTTAAATTTCAAATGATCTTTATGATGTTCTAATACAAGAACATGTGGAATTTGTTTTAAGCGAGCCACTTGTTCTTCAGTTGGAATGGTTGAAAGTTCCACTTGGATAATTTCAGAAGTCGCGATCGATTTCTTCAACTCTTGCGAAGTACCTGAAACAATGCTCTTTCCTTTATCCATAATCACGATACGGTCACTTAATCCGTCCACTTCGTCTAAGTAGTGTGTTGTATAAATAATCGTGCTTCCTTGTTCGTTGAGTTTGCGAATTCCTTCTAAAATAAATGAACGACTTTGTGTATCTACCGCAACAGTTGGTTCATCGAAGAAAATTAAGCTTGGCTTATGCACGATTCCGCAAGCGATGTTCAAGCGGCGTTTCAATCCACCACTTAATTTCTTCGGAACAAATTTGCGAAATTCTTGTAGTTCTACAAACTCGATAGCTTCTTGTACATATTGTTTACGTTGCTTTGGATCTGAAATATAGAGCCCACAGAAGAAATCAATGTTTTCTTCTACTGATAAATTATCTAAATACGCTAATTCTTGAGGAACAATCCCGATTTCACGTCGTACTTTACTTGATAATGGGAACTTACTTTCTCCAAGAACCGTTACCTCACCGCTATCAAAGGTTAAAAATCCTAACATACTAGTTAATCGCTGTTGTCTTCCCACATCCGTTTGGCCCAAGAAGCGCTAGAAGCTCTCCTTTACGAATTTCAATATCAAAATGATTTAATGCCATTAAGTCTTTGTATCGTTTAACTAAATTTTTTACTTGAATACTGTTTTCCATGTCCTCACCTCATTGATTGAATTTACACTCTTAGTATATCGACCACGCTTGTCACAAACTAGTGTCAAATGTCGTTAGTTCTATATGACATTTGTCATAAATAGCTAGATATTTCTCCCTTATTTGGGCTACACTGAAAGAAAAAGACGTTTTGGAGGTGAGAATCGTGCGCACGTTTTTTAGAGAAGTTGATGTTTTTTTAGTTTTGATTAGTATGTATTTAATGGGACAACATACAGAAGTCTTTACGATATTTTCTAGGACTATGTATTTTTCATTTTTGTCTCTATCCATAGAAGTTTTTTTGAAAAACTAGTTGGATTCAACGCATTTTCGCTAGTGATATCTGGTGCTCTATGCATCTTCTATCCTGAAACGGGATTGTATCTTTCCATTTTCATCATGCATGCTACCCAACTATTTCGGACTCCTGGAGCTTTTGCGGCATCATCCTTTTACTGCGACCAGATTTATTCACATTAATACTGTCGGTCATTGGAGCGTATCTCATTTTACGTAGTCGATATGATAAAGAATTTCGTACGAAGAGTCACCATATTCAAGATGACTTAGAACATGAACGACTTCGCTTATTGCAAACGACAACAATTTAGCCAAGAAGAAACGTTGAAAGCAAATGGAAGTCGCAACGCTGAAGGAACGGAATCGTATTTCTCACGCCTTGCACGATCAAATCGGACATACGCTCAGCGCTTCGATTATGCAACTAGAAGCCTTGCAAATTATCACCAATGAACCCGTTGTCGAGAAAGAAGTTAGAACAAGTTTCTGGTATCCTTCAAAAACGGGATGGACGAAATTCGAACAACGATTCATCAGCTTTTACGATGACTCTTCCTACTCTCTCAAAAGATGGACGAGATTCTTCACCCACTTGAAGAAAAGGCACAAGTCAATTATCAAAAATACAATTTCGGATGAAATTCCAATCGGATTGAAATACGACATTCTTACCATCTGTAAAGAGATGGCAACGAACTTTTATGAAGTATTCAAACGGAAATCAAATCCAATTATTTTTTTACTAGAACAAAACAACTACTACACGATTCAATATAAAAGATAATGGAAAGCGAGACGAGAAACGACACCCCGGGCATGGGTCTCACGATGATGAAAGAACTGGTGGAGAAACATAAAGGGGTTATGACATTACAAACAACAAACGGATATGACATCTTTATCCGTATTCCAAAACAGGAGGTCAACCATGATTAAAACGATTCTAGTCGATGACGACTTTCTAGTGCTTCAAGCGCTCGAGACGATTCTATCTGTTCAAGACCATATCGAAGTGGTCGGAACAGGGTCAGGACGGCAAGGACGCTGTAGAACTATACATTACTCATCAAACCGGACTTAGTCTTGATGGACATTCGGATGGAGCCTACTACAGGAATCGAAGCCGCAGAAACAATTTTAAAGGACTTTCCTGAAGCGAAAATTTTGTTCCTAACAACCTTCCAAGACGACGAGTATATCACAAAGGCACTCTCCCTTGGCTGCAGAGGATATTTATTGAAAAGCAACATATTAAAGGAATTCTTCCAGCAATCGATGCCGTGATGAATGGCCAAATCGTTTATGACTCAACGATTGAAATGCCCAGTGAAAGAAAACCTTTGAGAAGAAATCGAGTGCCCATTTAAACGAGCGTGAGAACGAACTGCTCTATCTCGTTGCAGAAGGCTTCAACAATAAAGAAATCGCCGAGAAGATGTATCTCAGCGAAGGAACGGTAAGAAACTACTTATCTGCTTTACTCGAAAAGTTAGAGTTACGAGATCGTACACAACTGGCTGTTTATTACTATAAAGAACTATAGAAAACAAGCACCTCAAGTTGAGGTGCTTATTTTTTTTCTCGCTTATGAATAGTTTATTTCCAAACTTTTCCAAAAATCAGTAAAGTTTTGAGCACAAAAAGCTCCCTGATCATCAGAGCTTTTAATCATTTAAAAGTTAACTAAGCGTTGTGCCATATCTAATTCGTAAGCACGAACTTCACGTGGTAAGAAGCGACGAATTTCGTCTTCGTTGTACCCTACTTGGAATCTCTTTTCGTCCAACATAATTGGGCGTCGTAGTAATCCTGGGTTGTTTTTGGATTAATGAGAATAATTGATTTAATGGAACTTCATCCAAAGTCGATTTTTAATTCTTGGAATGCTTTTTGAACGAGTTGAGATAATCTCTTCAGTTCCGTCTTCTGTCATTCGTAGGATGTTTTTAATTTCGTCAATTGTTAATGGTTCTGAAAAAATGTTTCTCTCTGTGTACGTGATGTTATGTTCTTCTAACCATGCACGAGCTTTACGGCAAGATGTACAGCTAGGTGATGTATATAATGTAACCATACGTCGATGTCCTCCTCTTCTAATGTCTTCGGTCTATCTACGTGTATTATTATATATGATATATATCTATATGATTTTTTTGATATTTTTAGATTTTCACAAACTTTTTTTCACTTTTTGATGAAAAATTTTAATTGTTTCATAACATTTTCACTCGCTTTCATTTCGCGATTGTTTCCATAACAGAAAATTTTCTGAATTCACAAACGTTGAAAAACAGTTGTAACTATTTTTTTCATGAAAAATCCTTTTTAAAATAAGGTATAATAGAACTAACAAGTTTAAGGAGCATTTATATGTCTAAAAAAAGAATTTTCTCAGGCGTACAGCCTTCAGCCGTCCCAACTATCGGGAACTATATTGGAGCGATGAAAAACTTCGTTGCTTTACAAGATGAGTACGATTGTACTTACTGTATCGTAAACCAACATGCGATTACCGTTCCACAAGATCCAAAAAAATTAAAAAGAACAAACACGTTCTCTCGCAGCACTTTTACCTTGCGATTGGTCTTGACCCTGAAAAGTCAACGATCTTCGTACAATCAGAAGTTCCTGCTCACGCACAAGCTGCATGGATTGTTCAATGTAATGTCGGTGTTGGTGAGTTAGAACGTATGACTCAATACAAAGATAAATCTCAAAAACAACAATCTGTTTCTGCTGGGTTATTAACATACCCTCCTCTAATGGTAGCCGATATCGTTTTATATAACGCTGAAGTGGTTCCTGTTGGAGAAGACCAAAAACAACATATGGAATTAACTCGTGACTTCGTTGAACGCTTCAACAGTCGCTACGGAAATGGCAACCAACTACTTGTAATGCCTGAACCATTTATACCAAAAGCTGGCGCGCGTGTCATGAGCTTACAAACGCCAACGAAGAAAATGAGTAAATCAGATGCTAACGTAAAAGAATACATTAGCATGCTTGACGAGCCTTCTGTGATTCGTAAGAAAATCAAGAGCGCTGTGACAGATTCAAGCGGTGTGATTGAATTCGACCCAACTGAAAAACCTGGAGTATCGAACCTATTAACAATCTTCTCTGCTTTCTCTGGCGAAAGTATTGAATCCCTCGTAGAACGCTTCAAAGGTGTTGGTTATGGCCAATTCAAAGAAGAATTAGCTGACGCGATTATCGCTGTGATGGAACCAATTCAAGAACGTTATTATGAGTTATTAAAATCTGATAAATTAGATGAGATTCTTGATGAGGGTGCGAAGAAAGCGAACTATGTAGCGAATAAGACACTACGCAAGATGGAAAAAGCGGTAGGCTTAGTGAGATAAACCAAGAAAAGGTTATCTGCTTTACTTTCTAAAAAGTAAAATCAAAAGAGTCCTCTCGGACGTTATTATAATGACTAAAAGGCTACACGGGTTGAGCCACGGTCTCAACCCTACCGAGCTTTCAAACAGATTCTAGAAGAATTCTCTTCAAGAATCTGTAATTCACATCGGTTGTGATCGCCATTAATGTCATTATAAAGTCCGGATGGGACTCTTTTCTCTTTGCGCAACGGAGACTTTATTCATTCATCCTCACACCCAGCAAAAAGTGAAACGCGTTTACTAGAAGACGCGAGGACAATCCCAGCAGTTTTCTATCGCTTGGCCATCTTCTGTAACGAGCAGGCCGCACCAACGATACCACCATCTTATCGGTTGAGGCCTGATATGCGTCCAGATATGTTTTTGGGAGCCTGTGATGAAGGAGTTCTCAATCTTTCTCGATGCCCTGTGCTCGTTGTAGTTTGAAACCTAGCCCGCTGACCATCCCAGAAAGCTTTGGGCTGGAGTGCGCAGACCACTTTCCTGCTGGAAGAACACTCGCTAATCATGCTAGTCTGCGCTGATACGGCTAGTTTGGCTGCTCAGCATTGCGCTCCTGCATCACAGATGTCTTTGTTGTCACGTCGTCTTCAGGATTTCCACGTGACCTGCATGCCTGATCTGACACCCGAAGCCACTTTAGCTGAATCGCATATCTGTGTGTAAGGCACTTTGATCAAACCCAATTTTCAAAGCCTGAGGAAACCTTTCCCGCGTAAGCTGTATTGTTGACGATGTTGGTGGCGCGATTCCTAGTTGACCACCGTTGTCGCATCCAAATCTATCTGCAGGTTTTAGCCTGACGTAATCGAGATTCCGCATGAGCCAGCCACTTTCAACACCCTCATTGATTTGCACTGCCACGCATGTCTCCGCATGCTGCCTCTCTAATCTTTCTGGACAGGACTTGGTAAAATTAGCCCAGTGACATGATTTGGGAAAAGTCATTAGCTGCTTTCCAGCTATCTTCCTGGATCCAACACCAATCCCGACATACGTATCTTGAAATGCGTAAATCATCACTATGGTCGAGTACTTTCATCCACTAGTGACTGACGACACACTGATATAAACTTTGCACTCGTTGTCTGCTCGCTTTGTCAGAAACTGACGATTCCCGACCTCGTCACGCACATCGCAAACTCGCGACCTTCGTCAGAATACTGATACCAAATGCATGACTTTCACTGAAAATCCTCCGTCCATTATGATTTCGCTTTCAGATGTAGTCTACAAATCGAAAATTTATTCCGGCTCCCTTTCTTGAGCCGATCCGAGAATCTGTGCTAGTCTGTTCATTCTAGATTGGAAAATGATACCTGTTTCTGATAGCTGTTTGAGCTACAGGTGATTTTCGTGATGTACCGCCTCGAGCCCCAAGTCTCTTGGTCTTTCGAAGTCGACAGATCAGGCTTGAGGCCGCGCTCGCAACCAGGTCCATGATGTAAAAACGTATTAGACAGACTGTCCTCGAACCCTCGTTGAATCCTCTAGACAAAAGGAGGGCAGTACTCGCTCTCCGTGGCCCCTAGAATGACGTATTTTGGGCCAGAATCGTCGCAGATAGACCTCGTAAAACAGCTGTCACGCAACTGATCTTCAACACGTACATTGCTGCATTTAGCAGCATGGTCTGTATGCAGCTTAATGAACCCAGTCCTGACGTGTCCAGCGCTGGTCAGCATCCAGTGCGCATGTCAGCACTGCAGTATCTTCCAGCAACCATGAACGGTAGAAACAGCTGCGTAATCCAGCTTGAGCCATTTCTGATTGCGTTGCAAATTGCCTCGTTAGCACTGATTTGTTAACTTTGATTAAGATTGCGTTTGCAACGCCTTCTGCAATACTATTACACGAGATAAGATTTCAGTGTTTGTTAGCATGAATAAGCCGTCACTTCAACCAACTGAACCTCGCCCGCCTAAGCGTTTCGAAGTGACACTTCCCATCCAGATCCCAGTCTGCTTTCGTCACGCCAGTCTTCGATTGTGACGGATTGCATTTTCAATGCATCCGAGCTGTCAAGTATCTGAAATCCTGTCCAGCTGAGATCAGCCGAGCACATGTACCCAGCTTCAGAAGACGTGTAGTTACATACGCCCATCTCGAAGAATCAGATGAAGCAACAGTCAAATCCCAAGCAAACATCTCACTTCAGGTCTTCTAGAATCGCTTTTGATCTGCTGCCAGATTGTTTCTACAGCATCTTCAGGTTCCTTCGAGTGCAGAGTTGAAACCCACCTCTCGTCCACCAACTGCAGTTACTAAACCACGGTCGTAAGAGGCCCAAATGCGTGGAATACTCTAGCACAACGTAAAGCTTTCTGAAATGATGAGCACCGGTAATACCGCGAGACCTTTGGAACTGCGCTGGGAGCACTGATGCGATCCACCGCCAACGACATGCGTTCATCATTGGTGTTAGGTACACTTTACAGTGCTGGAACTCGCCTAAGCATTAGCATGAAAGGTTGATCTGAGTAGGCCAGCAGCGTGCGCGACGAGCGATACGCCCATATCAGGTTTGATTGATGAGCGAGATTCTCACTTGATGGAGTACCATCCAATTCGATCATCGTCATGACGCCATTTCCGCTCACGAAAACATCATAAC
>BNJS01003908.1_pt1 | contig 37042 bp, 38 predicted proteins | sample 8540461 | NCBI WGS metagenome assembly BNJS01 (sample SAMD00202454, study PRJDB9452) | human saliva metagenome | isolation source: human saliva | place: Japan
TTCGGTCAAATTACTTCAGTACTAAAAAAATTGGAGAAGAAAGATGAAAACTCTACATATAAAAACTACTATGAGTTTCGGTAGAACAAATTTCGAAAATTGCTTCACATAGAATTCTTAGCTTTGAAATAGAGCGAGAAAAAGAAGGTATAATCCGTGTAAGTATAGAAAATGATAAAGATAGACTACATAATTATATTCTTAGAGGTTTAACAAAAATCGTCAAACAGCAATAAATGAATTACTATTAGAATGTATCGCTGATAGTATGCGCGACGTTTAATCTATCATCTATTGAAAGAGAAATTGAAGTGATTTAACGAGCAGAAGAAGACTCTGTTGTTATCTTTCTCAGAAAACTTAAAACAACTTCTAATGCACAAGTCCTCTTAAAAACAAAAAGTTTTAGGAATAGCCAGCGTTTAGAACTGGATGTAAGATAGCGATTGTTGATGAATATGGTAATTTTATAGATAAGATGGTTATTTATCCACATAAACCAGCACCAGCAGATAAACAAGAGAAATCTAAAAAGACTTAATTAAATTTTATTAATAAAACACAATATTAATCTGATATGCTATCGGTAATGGTGACTGCATCTCGTGAAACTGAGAAAATTTGTTGTAGAAAATCTTAAAAGAAGCGGGATTAAAAATAGACTATGTTATAGTATACGAAAGCGGGAGCAAGTGTTTACTCAGCGAGTGAAGTAGCTCGTGAAGAATTTCCTGATTTTAACGTAGAAGAGAGAAGTGCAGTATCAATTGCACGTCGTGTCAAGATCCGCTAGTGAACTAGTAAAAATCGATCCTAAGTCATCGGTGTTGGACAATATCAACATGATATACACACCTAAATTTTAGAAAAAGAGCTTACTTTCGTAGTAGAAACAGCGGTAAATAAAAGTAGGGTAAATGTTAATACAGCCTCCGTATCCTTATTATCATATGTTTTCAGTGTTAATAAGCAAATAGCTAAGAATATTGTAGCTTATCGTCAAGAAAACGGAAAAATAGAAACTATTAAAAGAAATTGCTAAAGTACCAAGATTAGTAAGAAAACATATGAGCAATGTGTATGATTCTTTAGAATACCAGATAGTAAAAATATTTTTGATGCTACAGGTATTCACCCTGAAAGTTATAAAGCTGCAGAAAAACTTATTAAAAGAATTGAGAGTTATCTACTAAAAGAAGTTGGGACTGATGAGTTTGCAACTACTGTGGAAGGCTGTAGACAGAAAGAACTGGCTGGAAAAATCGGTGTAGGAATAGAAACACTTGAGGATATAATTAAAGATTTAAAACAGCCATTACGTGATGAACGTAATCATTTGCTAAACCATTGTTAAAAATCAGATATTTCTGACAATAGATGACCTGCAAAATTGGTGTGAAATTAGCTGGAACTGTTAGAAATATTACACACAGTTTGGGCTTTTTATAGACATAGGTCTTAAGCAAGATGCGATGGTTCATATTTTCAAAAATCAGTAAAAATTATATTAAAAACCCGTTAGACGTGCTGAGTGTAGGACAAATCGTTGATGTTTATGTGCATTGATGTAGACAAAGAACGAGGTCGTGTCGCACTAGCGATGTTTAAAGATTAAAAGGAGGTAGAAATGGTAATAACAAATCAAAATACTCTTCCAAGTATAGATAGCTTTGCAGGGCATTGGCAGTGTTAGCCGTTATTATTTATCACGTCGATGTAAATTACCTACGGGTGGTTTCTTAGGTGTCGACTATTCTTTTGTTTTATCAGGTTATTTAATTGGTTCATGATTATTAAAGAATATAAAAAGACAGGGTCTCTTAATTTATATAATTTTTATTTAAGAAGGAAGCTAGACGTCTATGTACCAGCGGTCTACTCTTATGATAACTGTAGGGTGATAGTGATGGTGCTGTTCAATGATGTATTACTACGTAAAAAGTCATCTTGATGCCTTATTTGGTTACATATATTCAAGTAACTGGTGAGTATATTCCATAAATTAGATTACTTTTGATAGTTCTTGGTTCCTGCAAAGTCCATTTAAAGCATTTATGGTCATTGACTATTGAAGAACAATTTTATATGGTTTTTTCCCATTATTATTTTTAATATTTAATGGAAAAAGAAAGCCAAAGATGGAACATACTAAATTAAATAAAAATTTTTTATATGTTGTAGGATTAATATTTTGATATCTCTATTAACTCATATTTTATTATTTCGATATAAATAATATTAGTCGAATTTATTTTGGAACAGATACTAGAGCATTTTCATTACTTGTTGGTGTTGTAGGTGCGATTTTATATCCTATGGATAAACTTAATACAAAGAGTAACTCCAAAAGAAAATATACGTTATAGTTTAGTATCATTTGTTTTCGATTAGCTATCTTAATAACTATTATGATTTATACGCAGAGTATAATACCTGGCTATATCGAGGAGGATTCCTGCTTGTAGCTATTTTAGGTCTAGTAATTATAATAAGTAGTGGGAAAGCAACATACTACAATGTCAGAAACTACTATCATTCAAACCAATTGTTTTTATCGGTAAAATTTCTTATAGTTTATATTTATGGCATTTTTCCAATTTTAGTGTTTACACTACACCAGTGTCAGAAATTGTATTCTAATATTTTCATATGTAATTTTACGAATTATACTTACGTTTGCTTGTAGCTATTGTCAGCTAGTGTATTTGTTGAGAACTCCAATTAGACTAGGTTTTATCAAACTACGTGAACTTGGTTTATAAAAAATAGTAAGACGTTCTAAAAAGCAAAGAAAAGTATTTGCTAGTATTATAGGTGTAGTATTATTACTGATTCGTGATAGAATATTTGGGAAAGGTGACCATTCCTTTTCAACAGCATTTGTAAAAGAAATGGAGAAACAATAAAAGAAACTCAATTTATGATAACCAAAATAATGATAGTGATAATAATCAAGATAAATCAACTGAGAGAATAAAGATAACAAAGAATAAAGATGATAAAAATAATTTGAGATAGAAAATATAGTTCAGTAGTTGTATATGGGGGAGTTCTTTGACAGTTGATATCTGGAGAAAAATTTAAAGAAGTTGTATCCAAGTGCTGTTATAGATGGTAAAATCGGTCGCCAATTATATATGGCAGTGGATGAAGCTAAAAATTACACTCAATAGCCTAATGAGAATTCAGCGATAATATTCCAACTAGGAACTAATGGACCATTTACTGAAAGTCAACTGATGAGTTAGTAAAAGATATTTTGATAAAGCTGATATTTACTTTCGTGAATGTAAAAGTTCCAAGAGCTTGGGAAAAACTGTAAATTCAGAGTTGACAAAAGCAAAAGAGAAAAATACTCTAATATAACTATAATCGATTGGTATTCAGTGAAATGGTAATACTACTTTATTCGAACCAGATAAAGTGTCATTTAAAAACCGACGTGGTGCTGAAAAGAATGGTTGATTTAATAGAGAAAAATCTTAAACGACAGTAGAAAGTAGAGGAATGACTCAAAAATCGTGATTTTTGGAGAGATCGATTTGATCAGTCATCCCCGCAAAGTTTATTAGATATGAAAGCTTTTATAAAGCAGATTTGATATCAATAAACCCTCGTCTATAGTTCTCCTTATACTTTTACTTTAAAATAAGGCTATGGATTGCCCAATATGAAGTGAAAAACTAGTAGTTTTAAAGACTACTTAGTTTTATTTATGTGAAACAATAACAACCTAAAACGAAGAAGTATTATTTACGTGAAAATTGAAAGTATTCTCATGGTTTTTTGAATATAGAAATTTAAATAATAATTTGCAATTGAACATAAAGATAATACTTGTTAAGGCTCTTGATGCGTTGTGAACTTTCATTGAAATATGAATATAGTTTGTGATATAATATTTCTAGTATTAGAAAATATATTTAAATAGTAAAAAGGAGATAACTATGACAAAAGTAAAGAGTAAGATATGCACCATCTCCAACAGGAAATTTACATATCGGAAATGCAGAGAACAGCAGTATTTAATTACCTTTGCAAAACATTGCGGTGGAGACTTCATTACCTAAATTGAAGATACTGACTTTCAAAACGTAATAAAGAAGAAGGTAGAAAGAAGCCAACTTAAATATATGGATTGGCTAGACTTGACTATGATGAAGGTATTTGGAAAAGAAAAAGAATTCGGTCCTTACCGTCAGTCAGAAAGAATCGATATCTATCAAAAATACGTGTATCAACTTATTGCTGAGAGATAAAGCATACAAATGTTACATGACTGCTGAAGAGTTAGAAGCTGGAGAGAGAGCAAATTGCTAATGGATTACCACCACGCTATAGCTGGGAAACATGCTCGTCTTTTACTAAAGAAGAACAAGAAGCATTTGAAAAAGAAGGTAGAAAAAGCCATCTATCCGTATTCGTGTTCCACAAGACAGAACTTATAAATTTCGATGACTATGGTTAAGGTGAATTATCATTTTGAAGGACATGACTTCGGTGATTTCGTAATCATTAAAAATGATGGAGTAGCTACATATACTTTGCGGTGAGCAATCGACTGATCACTTTAATGCAAATCTCTCACGTGTCTACGTGGAGATGACCACGTCAAATACACCAAAACAACTTGTTGTATATGAAGCATTAAGGATTTGAACCACCAAGATTCGGTCACATGACTCTAATCGTAAATGAAAACAAGATTATCTAAACGTGATGAAACGATTATTCAATTCATCGAACAATATGATGAATTAGGATACCTTCCAGAAGCATTATTTAACTTCATTACATTATGAGATGGTCTCCAGAAGGTGAACAAGAAATCTTCTACTAAAGAAGAATTTGTTGAAAATTTTTCGATGAAAAACGTTTAAGTAAATCACCAGCGTTCTTCGATAATAACAAACTTACTTGGATTAATATATCAATATATTAAAGCACAACCCTTTAGAAAGAATTGTAGACTTATCATTACCATTCTTCGTACAAAGAGAGGTGTTGCAACTGCTGAAGAAGTGAGAAGATAATAAAGCTTGGTTTGAAAAATTAATTTCATTATATCAACCACAAATGAGTTATGGTGCTGAAATCGTAGAGATTAATGAAAACCAATTCTTCGTAGAAGAAGTAAAATTTGATGAAGGAAGAGATTAGAAATTTTTAAAACAGAAACAACAGCAACAGTATTGAGATTTCTTAACAAAAAGTTGAGAAGTAGAAAGAATTTACTGCTGATCATACATCAAAGCTTTAATCAAAGCTGTTCAAAAAGATACTGGAGTGAAAAGGTAAAAACTTATTCATGCCAATTCGTATCGCAAACTTCTACAGGATCAATGCACGGTCCAGAATTAAACACAAGCTTTAGAATTACTTGGAAAAAGAAGAGTAGCATCTAGAGTAAAAGCTGCATTAGAAAACAATTAAATGAATAACAATGTAAATCATATAAATTAAGGGTGAAATAAATTGAGAATATCTATTTTTAGATTAGCCCTTAATTTTTGATTTTCTACAGCTGAAAAATAAGAGAAGATATAAATAAAAAGTAAAGAAAATATCTTGACATTTTATCAGTAAATACAGTATTATTAGCTTATGATATTGTTTATATATCTTCACGAGTAAGCCCTGAAAACTTAGTCGTCAGTGACAGATTAAAAACAACATCTAGGAGGAAAAAGAGCATGCGTCAAAGCTTATATGGCAAAGCCATCAACTGTAGATGGTATGTAATCGATGCTGAAGGACAAACTTTGGGTCGCTTATCATCAGAGGTAGCTTCAATTTTAAGAGGGAAACACAAACCCTACGTATACCACACACACATCGATACTGGGGATAATGTTATCATTATCAACGCTGAGGAAAATTGTGTTAACTGGTAAAAATTAACTGATAAAAATTTACCGTCGTCACACAATGCACCCAGGTGGGTTAAAAAGAAAAAGAACTGCTGGATTAATGGTAGAAAAAATATCCAGAAGAACTTTTAGAACTATCTATCACAGGTATGTTACCAAAATACTTTGGGTAGAGCTCAAGGAATGAAACTTCACGTTTACCGTGGAGCTGAACACCCACACGCAGCACAAAAACCAGAAAAATACGAATTACGTGGATAATATAGGAGGAAATAATTAAATGGCACATGAGTAGAATATCGCGGTACAGGACAGCCGTAAAAGCTCAGTAGCACTGTAAGATTAGTACCTGGAACAGGGAAGTTGTTATCAACAACAGAGAAATGCGTGAATACTCACCATTAGAATCATTAGTATTAGACTTAATGCAACCTTTAGAAGTTACATCTACTACAGGTAACTATGACGTTTTAGTTAACGTTAACGGTGGAGGATACAGGACAAGCTCAAACAATCCGTCACGGAATTGCACGTGCTACTAGAAGTAAAACCCAGAATACCGTAAAGACTTAAAAACCAGCAGGATTACTAACTCGTGACCCTCGTATGAGAAAAGAACGTAAAAATACGGTCTTCGTGGTTGCGAGACGTGCTCCTCAATTTTCAAAACGTTAATATTGGTCTTATACACAAGTACGTCAAGACAACAGGAACTTTCTCTGTTGTCTTTTTTAGTCATTATCTTATTAACTCAGAAAATAGCTAGTAAAAATAGAAAAACTGGAGTTACCTATAATTTAGTAGTAATCTCAGTTTCTAATTTAACATATTTTATTCATAACTCAGAATCTTTTAGTGTGAAAATAACTCAGTTCCTGCTGGATAATTATCTAAAGATAATAATAATATCTTCGATTTTTCTTAGGTTTAATTTCTGCAATAACTTGAGCTATTTCATTTAATTCATCATATAAGTTTTTAAATAGTTTAGCATCTTTAACGTTTATTTTTGAGGTTGATTTGATATACTGGCGTTTCCCCAAACCATGTATCTTCGTTTTTAAAGTCGATTTCAGATTTTTTCATTGATCTTTAAGTTTTATTGATATATCACTAATCAAACGTATATCTATCGAAAAGTTTAGCTAGACTACTAATATAATCGTGAGAACCTTTGTTAGAGCGGTTTATAAATTTTTAGTTTAGCACTATAATCAATTCTACTAAGATCTAAAAATTTTCGAGCCATTTTAAATACATCGAATTCATCATAGACATCTGAAGCAACAAAAATTAACTTTTGACATCATATCCTACACGTTGAAATTCCTGATATTTTTCTATAGTTCTTCTACTGTGTTACATCTTCTAGATTTTTCTCTAACATTAGTAACTGACTCTTTACCATCTTCTATAACTTCCTGTTTTAGGATACTTTCACAGTCAATAAATAATTCATTTCAAATTATTCCTCCTTAATATTTATCACATTACTATTATACACTATCTTTTCAGTATATTTACAATAGTATGAACAAAGTTTAAGATAATATTAGTAATTGATATATACGAATAATTATAAATTTAAAAAGTTAGTCTATAATATTTAAATATTATAGTGGAGATTTACATTTATTTTAATTACAGATAATAATATGCAAGTATGTATAATACAAACTAAATAATTATTCTTGTTATAAATAATATCTAAACTTAATAATAATATTAAATATTGAGAAGTAGACTTAGGAAAGCTAACCTTGACAATTTTATCTAATATTTATATAATAATGAAACATAAATTTATAAAGGAGGTCATTGCATATGGAAATAATTGCAATTTCAACACGAAGTGTCGAGTTATCAATCGAGATGCTTGTAGTAGCGAAGGACGTCTATACATTAATGGTTATTTTCAGAAGTAGCAGAAGAAGCTGGATTTATATTGTCCCAGTTTGTTCTCAAAACGGAATTGAGGAAATTGTAGCCATGTGTAGTGGCCTTATAATTGCTGGAAGAGATCGGGATATTAATCCTAGATTTTATGGAGAAGAACCTTTAGAAGGATTAGAGTATCAGAAGATTCTTATGAGGATGAATTAGACTTTAAACTTATAGAACTTTTTCAAGAAAATAATAAACCTATTTTAGGAATTTGTAGTGGATTACAAAGTTTAAATATTTATCATGGTGGTTCATTAAAACAACATATAGATAAACATACTAGTAAAGAAGAACTAGTTCGTCATACTATTGATATAAAGAAATTCATTTGTTCATAGTACTATATGGAAATAAAGCAGAGTAAAATTCACATCATCAAGCGATAGAGTTGGAGAAGATTTAGAAGTTACAGCTGTTTCGGAGACGGTACAATGGGGAAGCTATAGAAAAAGGAGATTTAATAGGGGATTTACAATGGCACTCCTGAAGTAGACTTTGAAATAGATGTTTTTAAAAAGTTTCTTAGTTTGTGTAACAAATAATTTATAAAGTTGCAAAAATAATATAATATAAAAATAAAGAATATAACATCAAAATAGTTGACTATTAATTAAAATAATGGTAAACTATTCTTTGTGTAAAATAATAGCAGTGGATTAATTGTTATTGCCTCTATGTTATACATTATTTAATGTGGCAACTCGTAGCCTATGCTGCTAGGCGAAGTTCCAGTTTTATAACATATACAACAACGATAATCGTGCTTTTTGTTTTCACAAAAATAAAAACAAAAAGATATAAGGAGGAGCACATAATGGCTCGTTTTACAGGTTCAACTTGGAAAAAATCTCGTCGTTTAGGAATTTCACTAAGCGGTACTGGTAAGGAGTTAGCTAAACGCCCTTACGCACCAGGACAACACGGTCCTAACTTAAGAAAAAAACTATCTGAGTATGGTTTACAATTACAAGAAAAACAAAAACTTCGTTACCTACACGGAATGAACGAAAAACAATTCCGTAAATTATTCGATAAAGCTGGTAAATTACAAGGTCTTCACGGTGCTAACTTTATGGCATTACTTGCTACACGTTTAGATTCTGTAGTATACAGCTTAGGATTAGCTAGAACTAACCGTCAAGCTAGACAATTAGTTAACCACGGTCACGTTCTTGCAGATGGTAAAAAAGTAGATATCGCTTCTTACGCTGTTAAACCAGGTCAAGTAGTTTCAGTAAGAAAAATCTAGAAACCTTGATATCATTAAAGAAGCTGTTGAAATCACTAACTTCGTACCTGAATACTTAACTTTTGATGCTGATAAATTAGAAGGATCATTAGTAAGATTTCCAGAAAGAAGTGAATTACACCCAGAAATCAACGAACAACTTATCGTTGAGTACTACAGCAGATTAATAAAAATAAGCCCTTTAAACTAAATGTTTAAGAGGGCTTGTTTTTATTTATGAGTAAAAATATGCACAATATAGGCACTAATTTGTATTGATTTTTAAAATAAGTTTAGAATATTAAATCAAAGGAATATCTCTTCTAATTCTTTATATTTTATCAAAAATATAAAGAAAGAAGTTATAATTCTATTTTTATAGCAAAAATATTTAAAAGCTAAGTTATATTACATCAAAAAATATTGTATTATCGATAATCTATAATTTTCATTAAAAATACTAATAGTATAAAAACTAAATTTAATAAATTAAATTTTTATAAAATTTTTTATCTTATAATAAAAAGTATATACTATTGGTAAATAATTTTTGTAAATATTACTAAACTATAAAATAAAAATAATAAAAAGTATAATTGTGAAACAGTTTTTATTTGTAAAAATATAACAGCTGTTTTTCAAATATCTTTTTCTTAAATTATTTGACACTTATTTTTCACAAAAATTAGTATTAACTTAAAATTAATAACCTTTATTTAATAAGGTTTTTGTTTTTATCAGCTATATTTAAATAGAGAAAATATTTTTCAACATTACTTTCATCAGAAAAACGCTTTCATAATTGTGGGAAATTGTGTTAATATATAAGTACAGAAAAAATTAGGAGGTAAGGGAAATGATTATCGGAGTACCAACAGAAATTAAAAATAACGAAAGTAGAGTGTCTGCAATTCCAGGTGTAGTGCATGAATTAGTACTAGATGGACACACAGTTTATGTAGAAAAAGGAGCTGGACTAGCTTCAGGTATTTCAGATGCGGAGTATGAAAAAGTAGGGGCTGTTTTATTAGATAAAGCAGAAGATGTATGGAATAAATCGGACTTGATCTACAAAGTAAAAGAACCAATTCCATCAGAATATAAATACTTCAGAAAAGGTTTAATTATCTATACTTACTTACACTTAGCCGCATGATCCAGAGTTAACTAAAGCAATGGTAGATACAGGGACTATCGGTATTGCTTTTGAAACAGTAAAAGTAGGTCGTACTTTACCTTTATTAAGACCTATGAGCGAAATTGCGGGAAGAATGGCTATTCAAGAGGAACAAGATTCTTATCAAAAAGTACAAGGTGGTAAAGGTAAATTATTACAAAGGTGTACCAGGGGAGTTCAACCAGGGCATGTTGTAGTTATTGGTGCGAGGGTGGCAGAGGGAACTGCAGCAGCTACAGCAGCTTCAGGATTAGGAGCTCGCGTTACAATGTTAGATGTTAACTTAGATCGTCTAACTGAACTATCACATATTTTCGGTGGTAAAGTAGAAACAGTTTACTCTAATAAATTAAATATTGCAAATGCAATTAAAACTGCTGACTTAGTAGTAAGTACAGTATTAATTCCAGGAGCTAAAGCACCAAAACTTGTTACTAAAGAAATGATTAAAAGATATGCCAGATGGTGGTGTTATCGTGAGACGTTGCTATTGACCAAGGTGGTACAACGGAATTTACAGAAGGTCGTCCTACAAGTCACGACAAACCAATATTTGTAGAAGAAGGTGTATTACACTATTCAGTTGCTAATATTCCAGGTGCAGTAGCTGAAACAGCAACATACGCATTATGTAATGCTACAGCTAAATATGTTAAACTAATAGCTAAATTAGGAGTTAAAGAAGCAGTGGCTAAATTCCCTGAATTAGTACCGGGTGTTAATGTAGCTAACGGAAGAAGTAACATTCAAAAGCAATTGCAGATGATTTAGGATATGAATATACTCCAGTTGAGCAAAGCTTTGTAATATAATATTTAATAATAAGATATAAGTGGTTATATTGTGAGGAAGTGGTATGTATATTTTTGATATTTTTCCACTTCCTTTTATTAAATAATAGATAAAATCTATATATAAAAATATATGCTATTTTATTAGGTTATTTATTATTTGAGTTTTTCTTTACTTACATAAGTTAATCAAATAGTAGCAAATAACCTATAACTATGATATAATTAATAAATAATATTAATAGGGGAGAATATTTATTTTTAAAATTAGGAGGATATTATGAGCGTTTTTAGAAAAATCAATTGACTCAATTTTAGCTGAGTCCGAAACACAAAAACGTTAAACCCGACGATGAAAAACTATGGATTTAGTTCTATTCGGTGATTGGGGCTGTTATTGGATCAGGTATTTTTAGTATTAACAGGTAAAGCTTCAGCAGAGCGGGTCCTGCAGTTGTATTTTTCATTCTTAATTGCGGGATTAGCATGTTGTTTAGCAGCACTTTGTTATGCAGAGCTAGCATCGACAATCCCATCAAGTGGTAGTACATATACTTACTTATATGTATCTGTTGGTGAAATTGTAGCGTATGCGATAGGATGGAGTATTAATAGGAGGATATGTTCTAACAGCTGCAACAGTAGCCAATGGGTGGTCTAGTTACTTCTCACGTCTATTAGCTGGGTTAGGTGTAGATCTTCCAAAAGAAATTTATACATTACCTTCATTAGGAGGATATGGAAATATCCCAGCGATTGTTATCGTACTGTTAATTACTTTTTATTCTATCTAAAAGGAACTTCAAAGTAGTAAAATGGTAAATAATCTTATGGTAGCTGCAAAAGTAGGTATTGTAATTTTATTCATAGTTGTTGGTGCATTTTATGTTGAGCCAACACACTGGACAAATAACTTTGCTCCAACTGGATTTAAAGGAGTTATGTTGGCTGCAACAACAGTATTCTTTGCATACTTAGGATTTGATGCGATTTCTACTTCTGCAGAAGAAACAATCAACCCGGAAAAAGCATTACCGAAAGCAATTATTATCACAATGATCGTTTGTACAGCTTTTTATATACTAGTATGTTTAGTATTAACTGGTGTTGTTGAATATAGCAGACTTGGAACTGGAGATGCGTTAGCATTCGTTTTAGAAGAAGTTGGACAAAATAAAGTTGCAGGTATTATATCTCTTGGTGCGGTAATAGGGCTTATGGCTGGTATCTTATCATTCATGTATGCAGGTATTCGTATTACTTATACAATTGCTCGTGACGGATTATTACCAAAAGGTTTAACAAAAGTTAATGCAAATAAAGTACCAAGCACTGTAACTTGGGGATTAGGAATTTTAACAGCCGTTCTAGCTGGTTTCCTACCATTAGGTAACTTAGCAGATTTAGCTAACGTAGCTTCAATTATAGCTTTTGCGTTAGTAAGTTATACTACTATAGTATTCTACAAAAAATTCCCAGACTTAAAACGTGGATTTAAAGTACCTGGAATGCCAGTATTACCAATTATCTCTATCGTTTTATTTGGAGCATTACTATACAGTGTTACATTAACAACATGGATTATTTTTCATCGTTTGGGTAATCGTAGGTATGATAATTTGCTTTACATTCTCATACAAAAATAGTAAATTAAAATAATAAAACAAATACAACTCAGCAAAAAGATTTCTTAGAGATCTTAATTGTTGAGTTGCTTTTTTATATTTATTTAATTTATAAACTAGACCAAAAGGTTACGCTTATTACTTTTTGCTTTATTTTGTGCTTTTTTTATATTTTTTTCTAAATATCTAGTATCAGGTGGTTTTACATATTTAATTTCAGTAAAACCAGCTACTAGTAATTCTTCTTGAACATTTTTACCATCAGCATAAACATAGCATAGTGCTCTATGATACTTATCCTCTTTTTGATAAACATCAAATTCAATTTCAACATTTTTAGCATTAGATAAAAAGTTTTTCCGTTTTAATTCACTAGCTTCAGGACCATATTTTTTTGAACTTCTACACGGGTTTTTACTGTTTCTGGAGTATCGATAAGTAAATATCTAACTTTTTAATTCTTTGTGATTAAATTGAACGATAATTGTATCACCATCTATGAGAAATTTAACCCTATATTTGGTGTTGTCACCTTTAATCAAAAATTCCCATTCACTGTGAGCTTCTTTATAATTTTTCTCCATGAGTATTAATAATCGAAATAATAATCATAAATACTGTTAAAAAGAATAAAAGAATACTATAAAGACTTTTTATTCATAATAATCCCCCTGTATATTTAATTTTAACACTTTTATCATAACTAATAAAAGAAATATGATAAAATAATTAATGAATAATTTAATACTAAAATTAAATATATATAATATTAAATTATCTTTAATAATTATGAAGTTAAAAACGATAAATACAATAAAAATCACAATTTATAAAGGTTTATATTTATCGTGAGTAAATAATATAAGTAACAGTATTTTTAAACTTATATATACAAGGTTAAATTATTGTTTAAAAATATTCTAAATAACATTTTATTTTAATAGCAAGGGTAATTGCCTAAACAGATACTTTGTAAACGCACTCTTTCAATGATAGTATAAGATTACAATAAAAAAACAAAGGAGAAAAGAATATGACTAAATTAAAAAGAAAATTTTAAAATGTTTATCAATGGGAGGGAGTGGGTAGATGCTGAAGATAAATTAGTATTAAAATCATATAATCCAGCTAATTCAGAATACTTAGCAAACTTCCCAGATGCAACAGAAGGAGATGTAAATAGAAGCGGTAGAAGCTACTTTTAAAGAAGCATTTAAAACTTGGAAATATACAACAGTATCTGAACGTGCAACTTTACTAAACAAAATAGCAGATATAATTGATGCTAATACAGAATTATTAGCTACGGTAGAATCTTTAGATAACGGTAAACCAATTCGTGAAACACTAAATGTAGACGTTCCATTCAGTGCTAGACATTTTAGATACTTTGCAGGATGTATTTTAGCTGATGAGGGGCAAGCAACAGTATTAGATGAAAAATTCCTAAGTTTAGTTCTAAGAGAGCCTATTGGGGTAGTAGGGCAAATTATTCCTTGGAACTTCCCATTCTTAATGGCAGCTTGGAAAATTGCACCAGCACTAGCTGCAGGTAACACAATTGTCCTAAAACCATCAAGTATTACATCGCTTAGTTTACTAACATTCGTAGAATTAATTCAAGATGTATTGCCGAAAGGTGTATTAAATGTAATCACAGGGACGAGAAGTAAAATCAGAATTTCTAAAAAATCATCAAGGATTAAATAAACTTGCATTCACTGGATCTACAGAAATTGGTAAGAAAATTGCTGTAGCAGCTGCAGAAAAACTAATTCCAGCTACATTAGAATTAGGAGGTAAATCAGCTAACATTATCTTAGATGATGCTAATATCGAAAAAGCACTTGATGGGGTACAATTAGGTATTTTATTCAACCAAGGTCAAGTATGTTGTGCAGGTTCAAGAATTTTCGTACAAGAAGGAATCTACGATGATTTTGTAGCAAAAGTAAAAGAAAAATTTGCAAAAATTAAAATCGGTGATCCGCTAGATCCAAATACACAAATGGGTAGCCAAATAGATGAAAAACAAGCAGAAAAAATTGTTAATTATATCGAAATAGCTAAAAAAGAAGGTGGAGAAGTAATCGTTGGTGGTGAGCGTTATACAGAAAATGGATGTGATAAAGGGGCATTCGTTAAACCAACATTAATTGCTGGAGTAAACAATGGATGCCGTATCTCACAAGAAGAAGTATTTGGACCAGTCTCAGTAATTATTAAATTCAAAACAGATAAAGAAGTAATTGCTCAAGCTAACGATAGTGAATACGGACTTGCAGGAGCAGTATTCTCTACAAATATTACTCGTGCTTTAAATATCGCTCGTAGAGTAGAAACAGGAAGAATGTGGGTTAATACTTATAATCAAATTCCAGAACACGCACCGTTTGGAGGATACAAAAAATCAGGAATTGGACGTGAAACTCACAAAGTAATACTAGAACACTATTCTACAAATGAAAAACATCCTAATTGATTTAAGTGATGATGTATCAGAGTTCTACAACTAGTATAATTAAATAAAACCATGATCATGAAAGTAACTCAGAATTAATATAGTTTTTGAGTTACTTCTTTTATTGAAAAAATTATATAGATTTTTAAATATTGTGTTCATATTAAAACAGTGATGGCAATTTTCTTTGCAATGTAAATTAAATTTTGAAAATAATATTAATTGTCTTTTTGATATTTTATTGTAAATATGATAAAATAAAAGATGAAAATGTTTTTATGAAATATTGATTTAAGTTTTTTGAGGAGGAATAGGAAATATGACTTATAAAACATGGTATCTTGGTTTGAGATATTGGAACTGCAAGTGTGGGTTGGGCTGCAACTGATACTGAATATAAAATTATTAGAAAAATAAAAAGATTATGGGGAGTTAGATTATTTGAAGAAGCTACTACTGCAGAAGAACGCAGTGAGTTTATCGTTCTAGTAGAAGAAGATTAGCTAGAAGAAAATGGCGTTTAAACTTATTGGAAGAACTATTTACTCAAGAAATATCCAAAAATTGATTCAAATTTCTTTTTGAGATTAAAGGAAAGCCAATATCATTATGAGGATAAGACACATCAAGTACCTTATGCAATTTTTAATGATAAAGATTATACAGATAAAGATTATTATAAAGAATATCCAACAATCTATCATTTAAGGACAAAACTTATGACGGAGGAAAATCCTGATATAAGAAAAAGTATTTTTAGCGATTCATCACATCTTAAAAAAATAGAGGACATTTTTTTACTACAAGGTCAAAGTTTTAAAGATGGTAATTTAAAACAATTTAATTAAAGAATTATTAAAACTTGATATACTTCATATAGGATTTGATGTAACGGAAGAGGCTGTCGGTAAAATTACGGAGATTTCATTAGTATTTGAAAGATAAGTTGAATGATATTAAAAGAACTATATCCAAAAAGAAAAACAATTATTAGAAGTATTTAGATTAATTTTTGGAGGAAACCTTCGCTGGATAAATTATTCGTAATAGATGAGTATAAAGAATTAGATGCATCTGTAAAATCAGTTTCTTTCAAAGAAAAAAATCTATGAAGAAGTTCGACATGATTATGAACAAGTTCTATCAAATTATATTGAATTACTAGATTTAGCTAAGTTAGTTTATGACAGTATAATTTTATCAGATATTAAAAAGAAGGAAAAAAACACTATCAGAATCAAAAAGTAGAACTTTATGAAAAACATAGAGATGATTTATTAAAATTAAAAAAATCTTGTAAAAAAATGATTCTAAACTAGCTGAAGATAAGAAAAGTGGAATTGTATGCTTTGATATTTAAAGAAGATAAGGACAAAAGGTACTAACTACGTAAATTATATTCGTAAGAGTGAAGAAGGTAAAGGGTGTAACTATGAGGGACTTCAAGGAATTCTTAGTTAAAAGAATTAGTAAAATTAGAAGAAAGTTCAGTTAAGGCTGAAATAATTAAAAGATTTAAAATTAGAGCGAGTTCTTGCCACTTCAAAAGAACAAAAGATAATTCAGTTGTACCTTACCAAATTCACAAAAGAAGAATTGGTGAAAATATTAGATAATGCAGCTAAATACCATAGTTTCTTAGATGAAAAAGATGAGAGTGGATATAGTGTAAGAGAAAAAGTAATTCAATTATTAGAATTCAGAATACCTTACTATGTTGGTCCTCTTAACTCTAGTAAAAAAAGCTAATGAAGGTGGCTTTGCATGGTCTGTGAGAAATAAAGGATATGAAAAAACACCTGTAACACCATGGAATTATAATAAAGTTATAGATGAAAGTGAAAGTGCAGAGAAGTTCATTACCAATTTAACTAATAAATGTACATATCTTAAAGGGGAAGATGTTCTTCCGAAGAGTTCATTATTATATTCTGAGTTTGCATTATTAAATGAGTTGAATGCATTAAAAATATGATGGTAATAGAATAAGTTTAGAAGCTAGAAATGTTATTATCGAAAAAAACTTTTTCAAACAACAAGGTAAGAAAGTTACAAAAAAACAAGTATTAAAAACTTATTAAAAGCAGAAGGATATATAGACGGTAAGGGTGAAATTACTGGAATTGATATTACTGTAAAAAAATGATTTGAAATCATATAGGGATTTTAAAAAATTCTAGGAAACAAGTTTAATTCTGAATGTGTAGAAAATATAATTCTTTGGATTACATTATACGGAGAATCTAGAAAACTTATAAAAGCTAAGATAGAAGCGGTATATGGTGATATATATTCAAAAGAAGAAATATCAAAAATGTCTAGATTAGTTTATAAAGATTGGGGAAGATTTTCTAGAAAACTACTAACAGAATTAGTTAGTAAAAAAACTTTATAATGAGGAAACCGGAGAATGCTTAAATATAATAGGAGCTATGCGCCAAAATAATATATTATTTATGGAGTTATTGGCAGATAGATTCGATTATTCCCAACAGATAATTGACTACAATAAAGAGTTACAAAAAGAAGTAATAGAAATCACACCTGAAATATTAGATGATTTATATGTATCCCCATCTGTTAAGCGTTCGATTTGGCAAACTGTTAGAATAGTAGAGGAACTTAAGAAAATTATAGGTTGCGCCCCAGCAAAAATATTCGTAGAAACAACTAGAACTAATCAAGGGAAGAAAGAACCAACATCTTCACGTGAAAAACAATTAAAACTTGCTTATAAAAGCTGTTAAGAAAGATATAAAAGAGCTAGAAAAAGAAATTGGTGCAATTAATTTTGATGTACTGAATGATAGACTAAGCTCTGAAGAACAGTCCAAGCTAAAAGCGAAAAACTATATCTATATTATATGCAATTAGGGACGATGTATGTATAGTAGTATGAAAATAGTGCTAGAAAATTTGTATACTCCGGAATATGATATAGATCACATCTATCCACAATCAAAAAAATAAAAGATGACAGTTTTACGAATACGGTATTAGTAGAACGAGGATATAATGCAGATAAGTCTGATAGATATCCGTTAGGGTTCTGATATTCAAACACCCTAGCAATAGAAAATTTTGGAAATTTTTAAAAGAGTAATTACTGATGAAAAAATATAATAGATTAGTAAGAACAGAAGAATTCTCAGATGAAGAATTAACAGGTTTTATTGCTCGTCAATTAGTGGAAACATCTCAATCAGTTAAAGCAGTAGCTGGTATCTTAGGAGAATTAAATCCAGAAACATCAATATGTTATTCTAAAAGCGGAAAAATGTATCTAGTTTTTAGACAAAACTTCGGGAAAAATTAAAGAAGGTAATAGGGATTCAAAAAAACGGTGATCAGTTGATAAAAGTACGTGAAATAAACGATTTACATCATGCAAAAGACGCTTATCTTAACGTAGTTGTAGGGAATGTCTATGATACAAAAAGTTTACTCGTAATGTATTTAATTTTATTAAAAGATAAAAAGATGGAAGAAAATATTCACTTAATAAGGTGTTCTATGAAAATGTTAGTGATTCAAAAACAGTAGCTTGGGAAATGGATAAAAACAATTCATCAAGTAAAAAGTTATGGATAATAACAGTATTTTAGTAACAAGAAGAAGATCTGAAACAAAAAGGTGGATTATTCGAAGCTACAATCTATAAATCTAAAGTTAGTAAGAAAAGCAAAAGAAGGAGTATATTATCCATTAAAAACATCAAATAATGTTATTAAAAGATGTAACTAAGTATGGAGGATATACGAGTGTTGGTATTGCTATATTACTCAATATTTGAATATATTTTAGTTAGTAATAGAGGGGAAGAAAAGGTAACGAGAAATTATTCCAATACCAATTTATTTTATCTCAAAATATAAAAAGATGATGATAAATTAATTGAGTTTGCTAGAACACAGTTTAATATTAAGGAAAGTGAAAGTATTATTAATTTAAAACTATTATATAGAAAACTTTGCGAGGATAGCTATATAACACTAGATTATTATCCATATTATTTAGGTGGTAAATTTAATGATTATATATATATAGATAGTGCGATTCAATTAATATTAGAAGAAGAAATTGAAAAATATATTAAACTTATTTTTAAATATCAAAATTGGAAAAAAAGAAAACAAGGAAGGAAATGTATGGGATAATATAACAGAAGAAAGTAATTTAGATTTATATTATAAACTTGTTAATTGTATGAATAATAAAATATTTAAAAATAAGAAGAAAAAAATAAATATTTAGAATTTATATCAGAAGAAACAGTTAATAATTTTAAAAATCTTGATAAAGATAAACAAATTCTTGTTTTAATAGAAGTATTAAAATGTAATTACTAATAGAAGAAAACCAAGTTTAGATAAAAAAATTAATAGGGATTACAGTTTCAAGGGATATACCGGATTGAATTTTTCAAATATAAATCAGCTGTCAATAAAAGAACAATCTGTTACAGGATTCTATGAAAAAGAAATAACGATAATAGGGGATAAAGGGAATGACATGGAGAACAATAATAGTTAGAGATAGGGCAGAAGCTAGATTATAGCTTGAATTTTCTAACTGTAAGAAAAGAAGCGGAGACTAGAAAAGTTAGTCTTAGCGAAATATACATGATCATTATTGAAAGCACAGCGGTATCGATTACCGCCGTGCTTTTAAATGAACTCATGAAAAATAAAATTAAGGTAATCTTTTTGTGATGAAAAAAAGAAATCCTTGTTCGGAATTAATACCATACTATGGAAGTCATGATACAAGTCTAAAGTATAAAAAAATCAGTTAGAATGGTCTAACGAGAGTAAAGAACGAATATGGACAAGAATAGTATATGAAAAATTAATAATCAAATGTTATTGCTGAAGAAATTAGAAAAACAGAGTATAAGTTATTAGAACAATATCTTACTGAACTAGAGTGGAATGACAGCAGTAACAGAGAAGGACATGCAGCAAAGGTTTACTTTTAATGCAATGTTTGGTATGGATTTTAGTAGAAATAAAGAATGTTTTATGAATGCTGCATTAGATTATGGTTATTCAATTATATTATCTGCATTTAATAGAGAAATTGTATCGTGTGGATATTTTACTCAGTTAGGATTATGTCACAGAAATCCATATAATAAATTTAATCTAGCCAGTGATTTTATGGAACCTTTCAGAATATTAGTAGATGAAACAGTATTTAGTTTTAGATGCTGATGAATTTACTAAAGATCACAAAAACTTATTAGTTAATATTCTAAATAACACAGTTGAAATTGATGATAAAGGAACAAACAGTAGCTAATGCAATAAAAATATATGTTCGTAGTTTGTTTACTGCACTAAAAGAAAAATGATTTAGAATATATAAAAATGTATAAGTATGAGCTATAGATTTATGAGAGTTTTAGTAATGTTTGATCTTCCTATAGAAACATCTCTTCAAAGAAGAAACTATAGAAAATTTAGAAAAACACTAATAAAAAACGGATTTATCATGATGCAGGAATCTGTTTATGTTAAGTTAGCGATGAATCAAGGTAGTGCAGAATTAATCGTGAAGAGTATTCGGAAAATGTGTCCGGATGAAGGGATAGTTCAAGTATTACAGATTACTGAGAAACAGTTCTCCAAGATGGAGTTTTTAGTAGGAGAGAGTCAGACTGAATATGTAGACAATCATGAAAGGTTATTGGAACTATGAAGATTATTAATAAAAACTGGCAGAGAAAAATAGAAATAGAAGATAATATTATATATACATTAGTTTTTGAAAAATAAAAAAAGTATTATCGAGAAAATATAATTGAATTAATCAATCAGCATAAAGGTAATGAGGGAAGTTACATCTTATCAAATGATAATAAAGAAATATCTTTTTGATAAGAATAGTTTTATTATTACCGATATATTTTAATATAGACATAAATAGTAAAAAGTACTAACAAAAATATATAATTCATTACTTAAAGAAATAGTTGAAGATATTTCAAGTTATAATGAATTATCAACAAATATAGATTATATTTTTGAAAAATTAATATTTAATAGTTCTTTAGAAATTGAACAGGGTGAAGAGATAGATATGATCGTCCTTTTTAAAACTTGGGGATTTTAAAGTTCATGTTGAAAAATGATGATATTCTAGAAAAATTTATAAAAGTTCTTAAAAAGTATTAACAGAACTATGTGGTTGTAAAAATTATTTTTTGTAGTCGGACTTCATAACGTTTTTCACAAAAAGATGAAATAATAGAAATTTATAAAGAAGTATGTTTGAACAAAATAAATATTATTAATATAGAGTATCAACAATTTAATAATTTATCTAATGAAAATTATAAAGAAATAGTTTATATATTTGATAAAGATAATTGTGAAATATAGTATTGCATTTTTACGAAAATACTTGTATAATATAGGTAGATTCAAAAATTTACATTCAAGTTCAAATAAAGATTTTATCTAAAATTGCCTTTCGGGCTGGATCGGTATCGGTCCATTTTTATACCCAAATTCAAAATTTCTACTCCAAATCTCAATTTGAGGTTTGAGAGATATGTAAATTTTGAATTCTACAAACAAAAACTGTAAATGCAACGCCAGAACAACTGTTTGAGAGATATGTAAATTTTTGAATTCTACAAACCTCCATCACCATTTAATATCTCTTTTTCTGGTTTGAGAGATATGTAAATTTTGAATTCTACAAACCGTTTATTTAAAATTGATGGTGATTATATTTGTTTGAGAGATATGTAAATTTTGAATTCTACAAACCGCTTCAACTTTCTTTAAGTCCATTTTATCGTTTTGAGAGATATGTAAATTTTGAATTCTACAAACCCTTACTTTCTAAATTAACATTAGTCTTATTGTTTGAGAGATATATAAATTTTGAATTCTACAAAACCCAAAACTGTTAATGCTACACCAGAACAGCTGTTTGAGAGATATGTAAATTTTTGAATTCTACAAACCCTAGAAGAAAAAAAGTAAAAAGAAAGCAACCCCGTTTGAGAGATATGTAAATTTTGAATTCTACAAACTCTTCCGATAAGCCATAATTATGATCAAAGTTTGAGAGATATGTAAATTTTTGAATTCTACAAAACAAATTTGGTACATAATTTTTAAGTGGCGATTGTTTGAGAGATATGTAAATTTTGAATTCTACAAACAATAAACTCAACTGATATTCCAGGGACGGAGTTTGAGAGATATGTAAATTTTTTGAATTCTACAAACACTGATTGAGAAAAGCTATTCATGAAGCTATGTTTGAGAGATATGTAAATTTTGAATTCTACAAACAGAATAAGGTACATTATCTGCATTATCATAGTTTGAGAGATATGTAAATTTTTGAATTCTACAAACGTTTAGGTGGTAGAAATTATATTATTGACAGTTTGAGAGATATGTAAATTTTTGAATTCTACAAACGAGTTTTTGTTGCTAAGTTTGGTAAATGGTTCGTTTGAGAGATATGTAAATTTTGAATTCTACAAACGATTATGTTTGGAAAAACTCACTCATTTGCAGTTTGAGAGATATGTAAATTTTTGAATTCTACAAACAACTTTAAAAGGCTGGTAGAAGAAACCTTATGTTTGAGAGATATGTAAATTTTTGAATTCTACAAACCTTGTAGATTGTTTTTTATGAAAACGGACGTTTGAGAGATATGTAAATTTTTGAATTCTACAAACAATAATCTCCTGAACTACAGATTCTTTAACTGTTTTGAGAGATATGTAAATTTTGAATTCTACAAACTAAGTCATGATTAAATTACACCAACAGCTGTTTGAGAGATATGTAAATTTTGAATTCTACAAACTAAAACACTTAGAAGAGTTTTTTTAACAGACTGTTTGAGAGATATGTAAATTTTGAATTCTACAAACAGATTATTAGGAATTGCTAAGAGCAAACCATGTTTGAGAGATATGTAAATTTTTGAATTCTACAAACCTCTCCTGTAGGTGAATTAGAATAAGCTGTAGTTTGAGAGATATGTAAATTTTTGAATTCTACAAAACCCTAACCACTGCTTTTTAATATTCATATTACGTTTGAGAGATATGTAAATTTTTGAATTCTACAAAACATTAGCTTGTTCATCGTTATTGAATAGTTGTTTGAGAGATATGTAGTTTTGTGATTGTATAATAAGATTATCGACGAGATAACATTGAGTGTTATTTGATCTATAATCTTATTTTATATTTACATAAACTTAGGTAACTAAAAAGAAGATTCACACCAAAAAAGCGTTCACGTTAATCTCAATAAACGTAAACGCTCGTTAATATTCTGTTACTTCGTTATCTCTTCAATAATCGTTTCTAATTTCATTGAACGACTTGCTTTTAAATAGAATAACTTCGTTTTTGTGTTTGTTATTTTTAAATATTCACTAACTTCAGTAGTAGTAGGGAAGTGTAGTGTTTTTATTTTGTCGTTTTTAATTTGTTTAGTAATGTTTTCAGCTAGCTCTCCAACGCTAATTACCAAATCAATATCGTTAGTGTTGTTAGAGATATATTCACCAACTTCACCGTGATAGTTAACTTCATTTGTTCCAAGTTCGAACATACTACCTAATACTAATGTTTTATAATCGAAGTCATCGAGGCTACTTACGACATCTACTCCAGCTTTCATAGAAGTAGGGCTGGCATTATAAAGCATCGTTAATAATTAGTGAGTCTTCTTTGTAAGGAATACTTTGCAGACGCATTCCTGTGATTTCTACAGTGTTTTCGATAGCTTTGTGGATTTCCTCGTTAGTTAATCCGATTTTACTTGCGATAGCTGTTGCGAACATAATGTTAAATAGATTATGTTTTCCTTTTAATTTAGTGAAGTATTGCTCATTACTGATGTTAAGTTTGAAATCAATCTTATTACGAGTAATAGTATAGTTTTCTAAAATAATATCGTTATAGCTATTTTCACCACATGAAGTAGCATTAATATCTGATGAATCTACTAATGTTTTTAGAAGAATTTCATCTCCGTTATAAACGAAGTATCCATCTTTTTTCATTCCGTTAGTAATTTCAAATTTAGCTTTAGCAATACCTTCACGTGATTTGAAGAATTCAATATGGCTTTCACCGATATTAGTAATTATTGTATAATCTGGTTCAACCATCTTAGATAAGAAATCAAGTTGACCGAATCCATCAGCTCCCATTTCAAGAACTAGTATCTCACTATCTTCTGGTGCAGCAAGAATAGTTAATGGTACACCAAGTTCGTTGTTAAAGTTACCTTGTGTTTTGTGAACTTTATATTTTGTTGATAACACACTTGTAATTATATCTTTTGTAGTAGTTTTACCGTTACTACCAGTGATTGCTATAGTTTTTACATTTAGGCTATTTAAATAGTGTTTTGCTAAAGTTTGAATAGCTTCATAGCTGTCATTAACATAGATAATATTATTATCAGAAACGAAGTCATCTTTTAAAGACAAACTTGCTGCAGCACCTTTTTCAAAAGCACTTTCTATATAGTTGTGACCATCTACATTTTCACCCTAAGAAGGGGATGAATAAATCCCCTTGTTTAACTTTTCTACTATCGATTGCTATACCAGTAATTTCTGTATCGTTTGTGATATTTACTTTTTGCATTTAATATTTTTTTCTAAATCTTTAACTAAATATTTCATGTCTTATCCTATTCTTCAGTTAATAAGTTTTTACGATCTTCGTAACGCTCTACAGCTAACTTGAATAATTCTTCGATAATTTCTGAATAACTTACATTCATGTTTGCCCATAGTGAAGGGAACATTGAAAATGGTGTGAAACCAGGCATTGTGTTTACTTCGTTAATGAAGATTTCTCCTTCTTTAGTGTAGAAGAAGTCAGCACGTACTAAACCAGAACCGCTGATTGCACGGAAAGCAGTAGCTGCCATTTCTCTAAATTTTGGATATAGAGTAGTATCTATAGGTGCAGGAATATCCATACGTGATTGTCCGTCAGTGTATTTAGTTTCATAATCGTAGAATTCTGTTGAAGAGATATTTACGATTTCACCTGGGTCTGTAGTTTTTACTTCATTGTACCCAAGAACTGCAACTTCGATTTCTTTAGCTCCTACAGCACCTTGTTCAACAACGATTTTTTTATCAAATTTAAGTGCTTCTTCGATACCTTTTACTAATTCGGCTTCATCGTTACAGCGACTAATACCAACTGAAGAACCTAAGTTAGCAGGTTTTACGAATAGAGGATATTTAAGATTTTCATTAATCTCAGCGATAAGAGCCTCTTTTTTATTTTTCCAAGTATATTCGATAAAGTGAACGTATGGAAGTTGTGGAAGGTCATAAGCAGCAAATAATTGCTTCATAACTACTTTGTCCATACCAGCAGCGCTTGAAAGTACGTTATTACCTACATATGCTATATCCATAATTTCTAGTAAACCTTGAATTGTTCCATCTTCACCATTTGGTCCGTGAAGAACTGGGAAGACGATATCGAATTTACGTCCATCTTCAAATAATAATCCGCTGATATCATTATCAAAGTTTGAAAAAATAAGATCATGTTGATTCGCTATTTCTGATGTAATTTGTTCGCCACGAGCCCAGTTTCCTTCTAATGAGATGAAGATAGGGAATACGTTGTATTTTTCTTTGTCAATTGCATTAATAATTGATTTTGCAGTTAATAGTGAAATTGAGTGTTCAGCACTTTTTCCACCATAAATAATTCCAATATTTTGTTTTGTCATTTTTTAATCTCCTAAGAAATAAAATTGTTTTTGTCTTTAGTTGAAATGTATAAATGTCGATTTACACTGTGCTAAATTAGTAATGTTCATTATTTTTATGAATACGATACAAAAACTAACATACCTTATTATATCATAAAAACTTAAAAAGTAGAATAAATTTGTAAGATATATAGAATAAAAATTTTTAAAAAATTAAAAACATTTAAAAATAATAAAAAGAAGCACAAGTATATTTGATTTTATATTAATCAAATTAATCTTGTTGCTTCTTTTAAAATTATTGTCTAAAAGCTTATACTTTTCTTTAAGTTCTGCAATAGTATCACGAAGCTTAGCAGCTTGTTCAAACTCGAATTTTTCTGCAGCGGCGAACATTTGTTGTTCTAGTTCTGCTAAGTGCTCCTCAATATTATCATCGTTGATATTTGCACTCTCTTCAAGTTCAAGAATTTCATCATCTTTAACGACTTCTTTCTTAGCGCTTATAGAATCACGAATATCTTTTATAATTGTTTGAGGAGTGATTCCGTGTTCTTCGTTGTAAGCCATTTGAATTTCACGACGTCGATTTGTTTCATCTATTGCTTTTCTCATACTTCTAGTAATATTATCGGCATACATGATAACACGACCATTTGCATTACGAGCTGCACGACCAATTGTTTGAAGAAGAGCCTTATCTCCACGTAAAAATCCTTCTTTATCAGCATCCAAAATAGCTACTAGTGAAACTTCAGGAATATCTAATCCTTCACGTAATAGGTTAATTCCAATAAGAACATCGAATTTACCAAGGCGAAGATTTCTAATTATTTCAGTACGTTCTAAAGTTTTTATATCAGAATGTAGATATTCTACTTTTAGACCATTCTCTTTCAGATAAGCAGTAAGAGACTCTGCCATTTTTTTAGTTAGAGTAGTTATTAGAACACGTTCTCCTTTAGCTATAATCTTCTCAGCTTCTTTAGTTATATCAAAGACTTGATCGCTAACTGGACGAATATCGATAATCGGATCTAGTAGACCAGTAGGACGAATAATTTGTTCAGTAATTTTAGTACTATGCTCTAATTCGAAGTCTCCAGGAGTAGCCGATACGAAAATTGCTTGGTTTAATTTCTTCTCGAATTCTTCGAAGTTTAAAGGTCGGTTATCTAGAGCTGTAGGTAATCTAAATCCATAATCAACAAGAACTTGTTTACGAGCTCTATCTCCGTTAAACATACCACGAACCTGAGGAAGAGTAACGTGTGATTCATCAACTACAAGTAACCAATCATCAGGGAAATAGTCTAGTAAAGTATAAGGTGTACTACCAGGTTCACGAAGAGTAAGGTGAAGAGAGTAGTTTTCTATACCAGAACAGAATCCCATTTCTTCCATCATTTCAAGGTCATAGTTAGTACGTTGTTCAAGGCGTTGAGCTTCTAGAAGTTTGTTTTCCATATTAAGAACTTTTAATCTTTCTTCTAATTCAGCTCTAATCCTTTTAATAGCTTCTTTAGTCTTTTCATCACCAGCTACGAAGTGACTGGCAGGGTAAATTGCAATATGTTCAAGTTCGCTTAGTACTTCACCAGTAAGTGGATTAATTTCACGAATACGATCTATTTCATCTCCGAACATCTCTACACGAACCGAATTTTCACTGCGAGATGCAGGGAAAATCTCAATAACATCACCACGAACTCTAAAAGTACCTCGAGTAAACTCGATATCATTTCTCATATATTGAATGCTGATTAGTTTTTCCATTATTTTATTACGATTGATTTCATCTCCAACTCGTAATGATAGCACTAGAGAAGAATATTCTTCTGGAGACCCTAAACCATATATACAACTGACACTCGAAACTATAATTACATCATCACGATCGAATAAAGATGATGTTGCACTGTGTCGAAGTTTATCAATTTCATCGTTTACAGAAGAATCTTTTTCTATATAAGTATCCGTTGATGGAACATATGCTTCTGGTTGGAAGTAATCATAGTATGAAACGAAATACTCAACGCGGTTGTTCGGGAAAAACTCTTTAAGCTCGTTGTAAAGTTGCCCTGCTAGGGTCTTGTTGTGTGCAAGAACTAGGGTAGGTTTACCTACGTTTTTCACGATGTTAGCTATGGTAAAAGTTTTACCAGTACCTGTAGCACCAAGTAAAGTTTGATATTTTTCTCCATTATTTAAACCTTCAGTAAGTTCGGCAATAGCATTCACCTGGTCACCTTTAGGCTCGTACTTACTCTGAAGATCAAAATCTACATGTAATCTATTAATTTCCAAAAAATCCACTCCTTCTTTAATAGTAATATTGTGAGTAATGTCGTAAAAATAAAATAACTCACACAAAAGGTTAATTAATTCTTTCTATAATATTATAATATAGAAAGAATAATAGTGAAAAGAAAAAGTAATTAGTATTTTAATGTTAAAATCGGTCATATTTATAATTATAATTATTTAGAAATTACTCATAAAAACACGTTATATCAATGAAATAGATAATATTAGTATGATATAATATTGTTATAGGAGATTGTAATTAAAACACAATGGGAGGTGTGTAATTATGAAAAAGTTAGACATGAACATATAAAAACCAACTGAAGATTTAGTAGCTAAGAAAATATTCTCAAATACAGAGATAACATCAGCTTTCATTAGTGATATACTAGGATTATCGGTTAAATGTTTAAAAATATTAGATGGAACTCAAATTCATTCAAGTTTCGAGGATGGGAGTGACTCAAAAATCGCGATTTTGAAGAAAATCGATTTTGTCGAGTCACCCCCGCACAGTTTATTAGATATCTAAAAAGCTTTATGAAAGCTTTTTAGATATCAATAAACCACTGCGTCTATGAATTCTCATATGAACTTTGTTAAATTTTAGGCCGTTTGGATTAGCCTCTTTAGATGTTCTCGCTGAATTAGATGATGGTACTCAAGTTATTATAGAAATACAGGTAGCGAAGCAGTTAGAATTTTTTAAAAAGATTATGGGTGTATATATGTAATCAAGTATCAAAAAAATATGGATACAATAAGATTACAATTAGGTAGAACTAGCCCCATATATTCAGAATTAATACCGGTTTTATTCAGTTTCGATTTTAGAAAAATTATTTCGACGATGACAGAGCGATAAGAAGTTTTCAGTCTAAGAGATGATGATACAAATAAACAGCTAAAAAGTCGATGTAAAAAGGGATAAAAAGAAAAAGAAATTTAATAACTATGGCATTTCTAGAACTGAGTAAATACAATCCTGGTATCAGAGAAAACTATAATAAAAAACGTTGGTTAGAATTATTCTCAAATCAGCCATTTACTCAAAGTCAGGATGAAATAATTGAAAGTGCTGATAGTTTAATGGAATATAAAAAAATTGGAGTGAGGAGGAAAAAGCTATGTATGATGAAAAAGACAAGGAAGTATGATGCATATATAGACGCATTACAATATAAGTTTGTAGAAGGACTAGAGTTAGGACGAAATGAAGGAATAGAAAAAGGAATAGAAAGAGGAATAGAACAAGGAATAGAACAAGGCCGTAGTGAAGAGAGAAATAATTCAATAGCTAGATTTATCAAATATGTAAAACTAGGAGTAATCTCAAAAAGATGCCTGCCAAGATTTAGGGATTAACAGAAAAGAGTTGGATAAATATCTACAGGCTTAATTAAGATTTGTAATTTAGTATTCCTAAAATCGTATATAACAACTGAGAGTGATATTGAATCATAGTTTGAATAAACGAATTCTAAATTATTGCTCTCATTTTTCTATTTTAGAGGAATATAGTTTCTAAATTTGAAGAGGGGATTTCTTATTATTTATATTATAATTGAAACTTTACATCAATAAATCTTGAATAGTGTAATTAATACTATATTTTAAAATAGTTCTACTATATTTTATTTTGTTTTTTTGAATGTATATGTTAAGATAGTATAGTATAAAAAGGAGGAAGTAATGGATACACAAAAATTATATATACTTCACCGAAAAAGTGAAAGAATCGATAAAATTTTTACAACAAGAATTAGCGAGATGTTTCTAGAACAAATATCCAGAACTTAATTTCTGAAGGTTATATCAAAGTAGATGGAAATAATATTAAAAACAAATTATAAATTAAAAAGAAGGTAATGTTATTACTATTGAATACAAGGAACCCGAAGAATTAGACGTTGTAAAACAAGATATTCCAATTGATATTGTATATGAAGATGATGATTTAATTATCGTAAATAAAGATAAAGGTATGGTTGTTCACCCATCAGTAGGACACAAAGATGGAACACTAGTAAATGCCTTATTATTCCACAGTGAACTTTCAAGTATCAATGGTACTATTAGACCTGGTATTGTTCACAGAATTGATAAAGATACTTCAGGCTTATTAATCGTTGCGAAAAATGATAAAGCACACGTTAAATTGTCTGAGATGATTGCGAATAAAGATGTTAAGAGAAAATATTATGCTCTTGTTCATGGTAGTATAAAACACGACTACGGAACAATTGATGCCCCAATAGCTCGTAATCCAAAAGAACGTAAAGAAATGGCTAGTATTGATGAAGGAAAACCATCTATAACTCATTTTAAAGTAGTAGATAGATTTGAAAAATATACACTTATCGAATGTGAATTAGAAACTGGGCGTACTCACCAAATTAGAGTACATATGAAATATATCAATCATCCATTAGTAGGAGATCCAGTATATGGCCCAAGAAAAACATTAAATACTAATGGACAAGCACTCCATTCGAAAAGTATCGAATTTAACCATCCAATTACAGGAGAACATTTATATTTTGAAACAGAAATTCCTGAGTATATGGTTGAGACTATGTCTAAATTAGATAAATAGTATAAAGTATAATATATCGCCTCAAATATTAGTTTAAAAAGCTAATTTTGAGGGTGATTTTTAAAAAAATAAAGGTGTACTAGTATAATAACTTAGTTTGGAGAAAAATTAAATAGATTAAATAAATGAAAATTTTTAAGAAATTTGATTAGGAGTATTTTAAGTGAATTTGTAAAAACTAAGAAATTAACAATGTATACGTTAACAACGAAAGCTTGTGATACCAAAGAATAGAAGAATTAATATGTTAAAATTTAATAAATATTACACTTAATTGAAAATTATAAAAAGAAAATAGTTTATTTTTTTCTAAAAAGTGTAGTATTATAATATATAGTAAGTAGTTATTTAAGGAGGACAAACAACATGGTATTAGTACCAGCAAAAAGACATGCTTGTAAAAGCAAGAAAAGAAGGATATGCAGTAGGGCATTTCAACATCAATAACTTAGAATGGACAAAAGCTATCTTAGCTGCTTGTGAAGAAGCAAAAAGTCCAGTAATCTTAGGAGTAAGTGAAGGAGCAGTTAAATACATGACTGGTTTCAGAACTGTAGCAGCTATGGTTGAAGCTATGGTAGAAGAAATGAAAATCACAGTTCCTGTTGCATTACACTTAGACCACGGTTCATACGAAGGAACTCAAAAAGCTATCGAAGCTGGGTTTAGTTCAGTAATGTTCGACGGATCTCACTATCCATTCGAAGAAAACATCGCTAAATCTAAAGAAATGATCGCTTTAGCTCACTCTAAAGGTCTATCTATCGAGTGTGAGTAGGTTCAATCGGTGGAGAAGAAGATGGAGTTATCGGTAGCGGTGAATTAGCTGATCCAAACAGAATGTAAAAACAATGGCTGACTTAGGAATCGACTTCCTAGCTGCAGGTATTGGTAACATCCACGGTAAATACCCAGAAAACTGGGCTGGATTAAGCTTTGAAACATTAGAAAAAATTTCTAACATCACTGGTGGAATTCCATTAGTATTACACGGTGGTTCAGGAATCTAACTGAGCAAATCCAAAAAGCTATCTCTCTAGGAGTATCTAAAGTTAATGTTAACACTGAATGTCAATTAGCATTTGCTGAAGCTACACGTAAATACATTGAAGAAGGTGGAGATCAAAAACCTAAAGGTTTCGACCCTCGTAAATTATTAAACCCTGGATTTGAAAGCTATGTAAAGCTATGGTTCACGAAAAATCGATATCTTCGGTTCAAGAAACAAAAGCACAATAACTACGAAACATAATTTAAGACTCATGCTTTGCATGGGTCTTTCTTTAATAGAAGGAGAATTCCAATGCAGAAACAATAAATTATTTAAAAAACTAACAAAGCATAGTATCACCTACAGGTTATACTAAAGAAATTTCTGATTACTTAGTAGAAGAATTAGAAAGGCTAGGCTACAATCCAATAAGAACTAATAAAGGTGGAGTAAATGTAGTAGTAAAAGGAAAAGATGATTCTAAACATCGTGTAGTTACTGCTCACGTTGATACTCTAGGTGCTATGGTTCGTGCGGTAAAACCTGACGGAAGACTTAAATTAGCTAAAGTCGGTGGTTATCCTTGGAACATGATAGAAGGAGAAAACTGTCTTGTCCATGTAGCAAGTACAGGAAAAACTGTAAGTGGAACAATCTTAGTTCACCAAACTAGCACACACGTATATAGAGATGCTGGCACTGTAGAACGCACAGAAGATAATATGGAAGTAAGATTAGATGCCAAAGTAACTAACGAAAAAGAAACACGCGAATTAGGAATTGACGTTGGAGATTTTATTAGTTTTGATCCTAGAACCATCGTTACAGATACGGGATTCATTAAGAGTAGATTTTTAGATGATAAAGTTGGTGCAGCTATATTACTAGATCTATTAAGAATATATAAAGAAGAAAATATTGAACTTCCATATACAACACACTTCATGTTCAGTGTATTTGAAGAAGTAGGACATGGAGCTAACTCAAGTCTTCCGAAAGAAGCAATAGAGTATCTTGCGGTTGACATGGGTGCAATGGGTGATGACCAACAAACTGATGAATATACAGTGTCTATCTGTGTAAAAGATGCTAGTGGACCATATAATTATGAATTTAGAAATCATTTAGTAAATATAGCTAAAGAAAATGGAATAGAATACAAACTAGATATATATCCATATTATGGAAGTGATGCTTCAGCAGCAATGCGAGCAGGAGCAGAAGTAAAACATGCATTATTAGGTGCAGGAATCGAGTCAAGCCACTCTTATGAAAGAACGCACATAGATTCAGTAGAACAAACACATAAACTAGTTAATGCTTATTTAAGAAGTGAATTAGTGAAGTAAACATATATGTTAAATAATTTAAAATAATGACCACCCTTTTCAGGGGTGGTCATTATTATCTTTAACTTTTAATCTCGTTGCAACTACTGTTCCTATAGCTGCGATGATTGCTGATGCGTAGAACACGTATGAAGTACTAATATCCCATAGTGCTCCCATAATATATAATCCTACAGCCATGCTTAATTGGAAACAGATTGCTGTATATAGGTTTTGCATATCTATGATCTCTTTGTTGTTATAATCTCTATTTAGCATTAAGATGAATGCTATATGTGCAACTGCGAATGTTATTGCATGAAATGTTTGCATTACAGTAAATACATAGATATTATGGAAAGTTGCTAAGGCTGCCCAACGTATAACGGCGCAAACTCCCGCGAACACCAATAGATTTTTTGGTTTTATTTTATCTACCAATCTTTTCGAAAAGATAAAGAAGATAATTTCTGCTATTACTGATACGTTTAAGATTACTCCTGATAACCATTTAGCTGATATATTCATACTTTCTAAATATATAGCGTTATAATTGTTGTATGCTGTATGAGAAAGTTGATATAAGAAAATAGTTACTATTAATAATATCGCATTTCTATCTTTTTAATACCCAATATATAGGCTTTCTTTTTTTATCGTTGTTACTGTTATTATCAAGTTTAAGTTTTTACTAATTTAGGCTGTGGTAGGAACATAAATACTAAATATAATGCTACTAAAAATATGAGTATGTAATATGAGGCTCCATTACCTACATAACCTAATACTCCTCCGATAAATATACCAACAACAGTATATCCAAGTGATCCGTATGTTCTTGCTTTCCCGTAGTCGATATTTTTCTTCACGTAAAAATAAAGAAGCCAAACCTTCTACAAGTGGACTAATCATAAAGTAAATTAACCCGAATAGGAATGTGATAATTCCTAATAATATCTTTTCGTTTGTGAATCCATAACTTACCGCAAGGATAAGACCTGAAGCAACAGATAATTTCATTGTAATATTTAAGTTGTATTTTTTATTAAATACGGACTTTAAAAAAATATACCACTGATAACCCTAGCGAAATACAACATTGAGAATATCGAACTGGCCTCTAGAACACTTAAGTTTTTTACAGAAGTCAGATATACCATCCAGAATGGTAAAAAAGTACCCGTTACTAAAAATTGTAAAAAGTAGTTAGACGATAACCAAGTTTTTGATGACATATTTACCTCCTAATTTACGAAAAATTGTACTAGAACTACTAAGCTATTCATTAAAATATGAGCTACGATAGGTGTAATTATTCTTTTCGTATGTAAATATAGATAAGAAAATACGAATGACATACCGATATAGACGATCATAATTGGGGAAAAAAACCGTCGTGAGGGTGGTGCGAATATAATTCCTGTGATTAATGCAGGAATAGTGAATCTAATCCATTTTTTACTACCTATCATTGCATCGTAAAAATATCCAAATACTGCTTTTCTAAAGAATAATTCTTCCATTATTGGCCCTAGTACAGCTACATATAGCACGAAGTATGGTTTTAGTTTTATTACTTCAACAACATTACTTGTGTTTTTACTTTTAGTAGGAAAGTTAAAAAAGTTTGATAAGTATACTAACAAACCGTTCAAAATACCTTGAAGAAACATCATCGAAATAAACCCAATAATTCCAATTGCAAATAGGGTGATAAAGTTGTATTTTGACTGTTGTCTATCTATATCATTAGTTCCTTTTCTGGCTATATAACCAAGAATAAAGGTAGCTGTTAAAGATAAAAACAACACAATAGTCACACGATTATCAACACTAATGTTTCGAGGGAGTTGAAGTGGAATAACAAATACTGCTAGTATATAAATAATTCCACTAAGAAGTAGGTGGTTAACATTACCACGAGTTAATGAAAATCTCATAGACCCTCCTTATTAAATTTTAGTTAATTTCTATTATAACATCTATAAATACTGAGTACAACCTTATTGATTAAAAGTTGTATATAATGGTGAAAATAATAAGGTGAAATCTAACTTAAATAATCTATTATCAAAGAAGTAAACGTATTCATGATATTTCTATGAATTTCACTTGAAAATTTATAAATTTAGTGATAGAATGTAAAAGTAAGAAAAGCGAGCTGATGATGGTGAAAGTTCAGCAACAATATTGGCATTAAATACAATTTAATATTGTTAAAGTTGAGTTTTTACTAATCAGGGTGGAACCACTGAAATATTTCGTCCCTAGATGTGCTTCGGCATATCTAGGGCTTTTATATTTTTATTAATAAGGAGGAAACAACAATGGAGAAAAATTTTATCTCTAGCAAAAAAATAGAGGATTCGTATTTCAAGGATCTGAAATTTATGGTGGATTAGCTAATACTTGGGATTACGGTCCACTAGGGTGTAGAATTAAAAATAACGTAAAAAGCATGGTGGAAAAATTCATTCAAGAATCACCATATAATGTAGGGGTTAGATGCAGCTATTTTTCATGAACCCACGTACTTGGGAAGCATCAGGACACGTAGGTAACTTCAGTGATCCTATGATGGACTGTAAAGTTTGTAAATCACGTCTTCGTGCTGATAAATTAATTGAAGAATACTATTTCAACGATGAGGATGTAGTAGTTGATGGTCTTCCATTTGAAGAATTAGAAGCTATTATCGATCGTGAAAACATTAAATGTCCAGAATGTGGTAGCCATGACTACACTAACATTCGTCAATTTAACCTAATGTTTAAAACAAACCAAGGTGTAGTAGAAAATTCTACGAGCCAAATTTACCTACGTCCAGAAACAGCACAAGGTATCTTCGTTAACTTCAAAAACGTTCAACGTAGTATGCGTAAAAAATTACCATTTGGTATTGGACAAATTGGTAAATCTTTCCGTAACGAAATTACACCAGGGAACTTTATCTTCCGTACTCGTGAATTTGAACAAATGGAATTAGAATTTTTCTGTGAACCAGGAACAGAATTAGATTGGCACACAACTTGGAAAAACAGTTGTGAGAAATTCTTATTAGACTTAGGTATGACTAAAGAAAATATACGTTTACGTGACCACGATCAAGAAGAATTATCACACTATTCTAATGCAACTACAGATATCGAGTTCAAATTCCCATTTGGTTGGGGAGAACTTTGGGGTATTGCTTCAAGAACAGATTACGACTTAAAACAACATATGGAACACTCTGGTCAAGATTTAACTTATCAAGACTTAAGTACAAATGAAAAATTCATCCCATATTGTATCGAACCATCTGTAGGGGTTGACCGTGTTCTTTTAGCATTCTTATGTGATGCATATAACGAAGAAGAGGTTGGAGAAAATGATACTCGTACAGTTCTTAAATTCCACCCAGCTCTTGCTCCGTTTAAAGCAACAGTACTACCACTTTCTAAAAAAATTAAGTGATAAAAGCTGTTGAAGTATATCAACAATTAGCTGCGGACTTTATGGTTGATTTTGATGAAACTGGATCAATTGGTAAGAGATATAGAAGACAAGATGAAGTTGGTACTCCTTTCTGTATTACTTATGACTTCGAGTCTGAAAACGATGGAATGGTAACTGTTCGTGATAGAGATACTATGGAACAAACTCGTATTCCTATCACTGAATTAAAACAATATATCGAAGAAAAATTAAATTCTAATTAAATGGACACTCGGAACATAAGTTCTGAGTGTTTTTTATAAATTCAAGAGTTATTTAGAAGATTCTAATTAAATGTCTGTATTTTTCTTATGTAAATAAACAGTATAAATAAATGAATAGGTTAAAAAGTTCATAAAATCTTAAATATTGTTTTGTATAAAAATATCCGATTTTTATTTTGTTTATACTTGATAAAAATTTAAACAAGTAGTATAATTTGAAATGTAGACGTACGATAAAAATAAAATATATGAATATACAATTAAATAACGTACATTAAAATAGG
>BNJS01003331.1_pt1 | contig 36997 bp, 62 predicted proteins | sample 8540461 | NCBI WGS metagenome assembly BNJS01 (sample SAMD00202454, study PRJDB9452) | human saliva metagenome | isolation source: human saliva | place: Japan
GTGTAAGGTGGCGGCTTTTTGCACAATTTCGCGCCAGCTTTTTGCACTTTGTGAGATTTTTAAAAATTACACCAGCTTTTTTTAGACAAGAAAGCCCGTTTAAAGATGATTTAAACGGGCTTTAAATTTAACTAGCCATTCCACTCTTCGACATACAAGTAAACGGAATAGGATACGTCGATTTTAGGCTTATCATAGTTGGTACGAATGGATACACCTTTGCCGTCTTTTGCACAAATCGCATGATTGAGAAACAAGACTACCAAGTTATTATGCTCAAGAGAAAGCGTGACACGCGGGTCTTTATAGGTATTGGCGAAGGTAACTTTAGTCCATGTATACCCGCCGTCAGCCCACATTTCCTGCGTCAAATGGATTTCTCGCATTTCTTCATACCTAAAAGGCTTCGCAGCTCAGCGATTTCTGTTGCCTGTTTAGATTGTTTTTCAGCGACTGCCTCCAATTCGGCAATCTTCGCCCGCAATGCAGACACTTCTGCTGAAGCGGCCGCGCCCGCAGCTGCCGTTTTTGCGGCTTCCAAATCAGCGGTAACGGCAACAATTTTCTTATGCAGTGCTTCAATTTCCTCACTTTCTTCAGCTTTGGAAACTTCGGTACGCAATGCTTGAAGTTGCTCTGACAATGCGGCGACGGTTTGGTCTTTCTCCGTCAACCGCGTTAGAACAGATTCAAGATTTGCGCGCTGACTAGCCAATTCTCTCGCATGATTAGACAGCTCTTCTTTACTCGCTTCCAACGCCAGCAAACGGCCTTCCAGCGAGCCTGCCTGTTCGATAGCACGTTGTGCAACATTCAATCGCTCTGACAATGCGGCAATCTCTTCACTTTCTTCGGCATCTTTGACAGCTGCTTCCAAACGCGTGATTTTAACAGTCAAATCGGCAATAACTTTTGAATCGACGGCAGTACCTGTTGCTGGCTGAACAATGATTGCCTGGCCGCTCACATCAATGGATACTGCCTCTTCATGAATCACGCCGTCTTCCACGCCAAGCTCTACACGGCTAATTGACGGCGATACCGTCACAACGCCGCGCAGATAGGTTTTAACGACATTACCGGTTACCGCGCGTAAGTCATATTCAGCACGGCTCCAAGTAATATCGGCAGTTAAACTTGCCGGGAAAAGCAGCCAAACATCACTGCCATCAATAGAAATTGTCGGCTGGATGATTGAGCCGTCAGTAGCTCGGATATCCATGACAAATTTGCTTAAAGATAGATCAAGCGGTTGATTTTCGGCTGTTAAGGACACTTTAAAAAGGTGCGTGTCACCACGATAAAGCGTGAAATATTGTGTTTTCGGCTGCATTTCAGACGGCCTTTCTTTTGCCTTGTGACAACTCTGCCAAGTCAACCGGCGAACGTAATGACGGCTCGGTCACTCCCATTACCTCACCGCACCATTCCGAGCAGAACCATTTATCTGCCGACTGCCTCAAAAAACGACGGAAAAACGATGTCACGCATAACACACCCAACAAATCATAGTGCTTGCCCTTAGTGTTTCTCCACAAAGAAAACAGACGCTCCATGACAATTCGTTGATTATCCAGCGCAATCAAATCCCACTTTGCGGCAGGCAACGGCATACGTTTGCAGCGCACACCGCTATCACGAAAAGATGATGAATAGCAGTCAAAGAGGTCGTCTGAAAACGCTACCGGCACCGCAATTTCACAGTGAGAATATTGACCGCCAGTAACTTTGCGTATTACCCATTCGATAATGCGGAAAGCCAAGTCCTTGGGCGTTTTTATCGTCTTGCGGCCTTTATATAAAGCCAAATAAACCTTTGCCATTTTCAGACGGCCTCCGGCAAGGAGAATGCAATCTCGATTTTGTCTAAATCAGATTGTTTTTTAGCAGCTTCAATTTTGCTTTGCAGCGCTTGGCGCTGGCCTGCCACATGGGCGGCAAGTTGCTCATAGGCCAGCGTTTTACGCAACGCAGCAGCCTTAAGCGTATCAGCAGGAATACCGCGGGCTGTGGCAATACCGTCAAGCACCGGAGTTGGCGCGTTTTTATCTAACTGCCAAGCTTTTGCTTCGGATGCCTGAATTGACCAGCTTGCAAACTCAAATTCAGGTACGCTGTCGATACCGGCGTGCTTATTAATAAAAGCCTGAGCGGCAGCATTTAATGCAACGAGTTTTCCGGATTTTACGCCGTCAATATTTGCCGATTCAGGCGGGGTCAGGCTGATGCCATCGGGCAAATCACCTAACTTATCCCACACCTGCTCTTGCTCACCGACAAAAACTACGCATCCGCGATAGTCGGGAATTATCCGCCAACCTTGACCATCCCACTGGGCAGCCTGATATTGTGCGAGATCAGGCATTTCAGCTTCGATGCTGGCGCGCCCGTCATCAAAATATTGCTCCTCTACGAACAAGCCGTCTTGGTCAATCACGCATCTTGTCATTTTTTAACTCCTCAATCTGCTTCTTAAGGTCATCAATTTGAGCAGACATTTCTTGAATCGCTTTTGTTAAAACGGGCACAAATGTCTCGTACTCAATTGTGTAAGTGTCCATCCTGCAATTCACCATCGGCAGTTTGCCGTACTCAGCTTCTAATGCAGCAACATCTTGAGCAATAAACCAATGCTGGATGCGATCTTCTTTGTAGCGTCCGTCTTTGGTTGGGGACTGCCACCACTCCCGCAGTTTTTCTGCGCGCTCTTCCGGCGGCAAATCGGTAAAAAGTTCGTCGGTATAGGCGTCTCGGCGGTCATATACTCCAGTTACCGGTCGCAGCTTTTTAACAAAATCCAAACCGATATCCAGTGGTGCGATATCCGTTTTGTCGCGGGCATCCGAACGAATATTTACCGCTGTCGGGGCGTACAATGTTTGTCCCGACCCGCCAAGCTGAATCTCGTTACTTCCATTGATTCGCGCACCGTAACCAATCGCAATGGCATTAGTTATTTTCCCGCTTAAAACATTTCCCTGAACATTTCGATATCCTGCTGAATCGCCAATAAAAACGCACTGCTCACTACTAATAGTAGGCGCGCACCAATATCCCACAGCAACACTTGAATAATGCGTTCCATTTCTGAATGATGATGCCCCAACCGCCACAACTTTTTGGGGGTTACTGCTTGTCAACATGGCATCTGCACCAACAACAGTAGAATATGCACCGCTGACTGCATCTTTCAGTGCATTCGTACCAATCACTGTTAACTCTTCATTCTTCGCTGCCGAAGATGATGACGAATAGACATATTTAAGCTCCGCCACTCCTGATGCGTTAAGTTCTTTAGGACTACGGACTTTAATACTACTTTCTGTTACTTCAACCACTTCAGCAGGCACTACATCACCCTGAACTGTCTTGGCTTCGCCTGAAGTGAGGCGGATTCCCACCCAATAACCGACTTTGCGCCGCGAATATTGCCAAATGTCAAAGTAATATTACTGCCGCTTTGGGTATAATTTCCGCTCTCAGTGCCAGTCCATAGCACATCGCCTCCATTCGGAGCGCTGGTTCGTTCTAAGTTCTCTAACGCCGAAGCACCAATCGCGGTCACTTTTTCAGCTTTTTTTGTATTTCTTGCAGCACCTCCACCGATTGCGGTTTGCGCATCTCGTCCTTGGTACATCTGTAAAACAGATTCGCCGATAGCTACGGTGCGAGATGTTGGGGATGGCCAAAAAACTTCAATATCGCCAGTCAGTCCTATTGGGGCAACACCGGCCAACGCTGCCGAACCTAATACCACATTCGAATAGCCAGTTCCCAGCCCCTGACCTGAATTTCTGCCGATTGCTACATTTGAAAAGCCGCTAGTGATGCCGCGCCCAGCATTACCGCCGATACCGATGTTGCGCGTGCCGGACATCTTAGACTGGTCGTACCATTCCGTTTCGGCCTGTACATTAATAAGACTGTCTGGGCCAATAGAAATATTGTCGCGACTAATACGGGAAAAACCTTGTGAACGATCACCAATTGCGATAGCTGAAACACACTTTTCAGTTTGATTCATTGCACCTTCGCCAATCGCTACAATTCCAGCACCAGTCCACTCATTCGATTTAATATTCGCAGCGGCCCCAGAGCCGGAAATAAATCTCCCGATACCGCTTCTGATAGGCTGGTATTGAACATCGACAGTTTTGCCGTTAATCACAAACTTGCCGTTTGTGTATTTGTTTTTTTGCGGGTAGTTGCTACCCGTATCAATAGATAAACCTAAGCAGTCGACAACAATGCCAAGCGCGGCAGTTTCAGCGGCATTTAAAGTTGCGAGTGCATTGTTTTTGCTGGCCACATAGCCAAAATCATGCAGGTTAAGCATCCCTGAAAACACACGCTTCCAGCGCGTGCCGTCGGTAGAAACAATAACGGTACAACCGTTATCAGCGGTAGATTTATCTGCTTTATCCGCCACGAACACGCCGCCGCCCACTGTTGTATTGGGGTGATAGGCGTTAACGTTTACATAACCATCACCGCTGTATTTACGCAAAGCCTCAATACTGGCCACTTGAGAAGCATTGGCGGCCAGCGTTTTAATAGCTGATAAGACTTGGGCATGGTCGGCTTTGTTAGCTCAATGCCAACCGCGTTTAAAATGCTGTACAACTCGCCTTGCAATTGATTCAACCACCATGCAGGCACGGGCGTACCGGGCGTGCGGCGGTCGCCGTCAATAAATTGCTTACTCGGGGTTTGGATTAAGTCCATTTTTATACCTCTTCTTCATACTCAAAACGGCAATAAGTCCATGCCGGTTTTAATTCTTCGAACATTGTTTCGATAATCGGGTCGGTGTATACACTGATGCGGTCACCCGCACGGCTTTGTCCGGCTCTGAAAATATAGGCGGTGGCTTTTCCGTCGGCGATGTCGACGCACCAACGCCAAATAGCATCTTCAGTATTCAAACAATCTCCCGCACAGCTTTCACCGGCACGGAATTGGTCTTCTTCATAAATGTTTACGGTGTAGCCTGCCGATTCAGCAATGGCAGTAAAGTAGGCAATGCTCAAACCGCCCAAGGCGTTGAGTTTGGCCAGCACGGCATCAGTACGTTGTTGGGTATTGGCTCCGGCGGGCGGGGTGATGGCCAGCAGCTCTTCCCAGCGGTACAGGTAATCGTTTTCCGCGTCAGGGAACGGCGCATTTTTCACTCCTTCCGCATGATCGGCCACAATATCAAACACACCCGCTTCAGCTTTGATTTCTGCCGTATCTCCTACGGTGTCGTAGCTGACAGGCGGGCGCATGGCGGCAAGTAAGGCTTGATGGCTCACGTGGTGTACTCCACGCTAATACTGCCAGGGCGCGAGCCAGTAAATATCTTCGGCACTTTCTTGGGGCTTGATATTGCTCACGGGTGTGGTTAAGACACGGTCACGCACGCCATACACTTCGCTGATTAAGGTTTCCAACTGGCTTTTAATTAGAGTGTCGCCGGGCTTTAAAGCATCAAAATAGGCATTCACAGCTGATTTGATGGCAGCGGTAGCCGTTTCGGTATCCGTGCCGCTGCTTAAGGTAATGGTGACGGCCACATTCACGGTCTGGATACTGGGAGCAAGGGCCAGAAAGCCGTTTTTACGGGTAACAGGTCGTACTGCATCGACATGAGCTTGTACGGCGGCCAGTGTTTCCGCACTGGGAATACCGTTTTCACCCAAAATGACGGCATCGACAAAGCCGTTACCACGACGTAAAGGGTAGATAAATGCATCAACCACACCCGGTACTTCCAAGCACCAATTGCGGAAGTCGTATTGGTTACCGCCCGCAGCAGGTCGGCGCAGGCGTTCTTCATATCGTGCCAACAGGCTCTCATCGCTTTCGGCATCTGTACCGCCAACCATCGTTAGCAAGACGGCAGAACTGTCAATCCCCGCAGGTACGCTTTGCAGCGTAGCCGCGGTTTCGGCGGTTTGATTTTGAGCGCTACCCGAAACAGTGGCGATAACGGCTATCTCGGTGCTTCCAAGCGTACCGATAACGGCAGATTCGGCGGCTAAATACACCTTATCGCCCACATTGATTTGTTGGCCAACAGGCACCGTTGCACCGACCGCGCCGCGAACACGCACCTTACCGCCCGCAAAGGTGGCAGTTTTTCGGTAAATCCCATATTTGGCAGCGTGTTTTTCGAGGTAGGCACTGTCGGCGGTATCGGCAAACGCTTGACGCAAAATCCACTCTTGATGCTGGTATTGGCCTTCACCCACAGCAGCAATAGCGGTAGCACGTACATGGTTGTCGCTGCCTGCGTGCACATGGGCGGTAGGGTTTTGGTTTTGTAGGTCGCGCAGATAATTGGCGCGGATTTGCTCGAAATTAAGTGCTTGCGTCATATCACGGCCACTTTGTGACTAAGGGTTACGGTATCGCCTGCGGCATCGACAGCTTCAATATGCAATTTCAGCCAGCCGCGCTGCGGTGTGGATGTGGTTACTTGGATGGATTGGGCGCGTTTAGACTGAAGCACAGGCTGTAATGCTTGCTCGGCGTATTGCTTGGCCAGAACTTCAATGCGCTTTAAATGCTTTTGGCGGCGTAATTCATGCAGGCGGCTGCCGAGCGTGCGGTCTGCCCAGTAACTGCCCAAGGGTGTTACCAAGCGGATATACAGCTCGTTTTCGATGGATTGGGCGGATTGGTTGACCACATAGCCGCCTGTTTGTGGGTTGAGTAAAGCGTCCATACCTGAATTTTCGGATATGGACGCTCTTTCTTTGAGTGGATTGATGTCAGACAAATATAGAAAGCCGCCTAAAGACCCGATAAGGATTTTCAGACGGCCTTTAAAGGCGGTTTAAATGACTGCACCGGTTTCCGAACCGTTGGTCTCAGTGTGTTTGTGGGTGCTGCCGACATCTTTACCGTTGTTGGTTAATGCGCCGGTAGTATGCAAATCGCCGACCATGTCCACGTTGCCGGCAAATGTCGTACCTCTACCGCCTTGCACGGCCATCCCTCCATTGCCGTTGATTTGGCCTTGTGCAGTCAACACCGCAGAACATTCGACCTTTTCTGAAGTGATATTTACGCCGCTAGGTGCTTTAATATTTAATTTATCGCAGTCAATCTCAATGACGCGCCCCTTTTTTAACACCATCTTGGCACCGTCAGCGTTATAAACCGCCGTTTCACCATCAGACAAACCGGTAATGCGGTACGCGCCGTTTGTCGTGGTAACGATAATACCGTGGCTGGTTTTACCGCCCAAGGGCACAACAACGCAATCACTCCCGGCAGGCGGATTGCTGGTAAAGCCGAAGTTTTCGGCATGCTCCAAGTCTTGCACGGTTTCGCCGTCCAAGCCTTCGACTTGGATTTTTTGCACACCGCCACCTGCCTGGACTCTGGCAACCTTTCCGCGAAAGCCCTGCCGGATAGTGTTAAACGCCTGTTTGATACGCTTATCTATGGTTTTAATATCCATTTAAATAACCTGCAATTCCTGTTTTGGCTTTTTAGCTTGACGGCGTTTCTTCGGCTTGACTGGCGTTTGGCCGTTGGCTTTTCTATTTTCAGACGGCTTGTGTGCAGTTTTCTTGCCATCTTTTTTGCCTGCGCCTTGTTTTTTCTTAGGCGGATCGGCATCCAACACCCATGCACCGTCTTCTTTAAGCGTTAATACGGTTTCCGTGCCTTGGCCTCTGCCTCCGACAAAGGTACGCGCCATAAGGAAATACACCGAATCGATGCCGTCCGGTTCGCTCAATACGTTGATTCGTTGACCCGGTTGCCACAATGTACCGTCATCGGTTCGGTGTCCCTGTACCACCGCCGTGATGGTCAAGCCTTCCAAGCGGCTGTCCGCCAGGCGTTTCTTTGCTTTACGTTCCGCTTCCGCCTGACTGTCAACATCAGGCTCTGTCACAATTAAAGGCCGGCTCAGCTTAAGGGATTCATCTTTCACCGTCGCTTTAATATTGTGTTTACCGGTATGGCTTTGTCCCAATACCGTGACCTCACTGTACCGAGCGGCCATATTGCGCTCGACTTCCAGGCTCTTGATATTGTTATTGTCGCCACTGACCCGTAAGACCAACTCGGCAACAGGTGCCGTGGTGTAGTCAGGACCACCGACAACCAACGTGCCGTCAGGCTCCATCCAAGGCCATACGCCGTTGGCTTCGGCATATTGCGTCAAGGCATCCCATGCACGGCTTCCGGGTTCGATTTGAACTTTATGGGTTTTATTGGTTTTGGCTGCATCGATACGGATTTTTGACAAACCCAAAGGCTTGACGATTTTTTCAATAATTTGGTTTAAATCCATATCCTGCGCATTAAACAACGGCGCAGAACAGTCCAACAGGATACCGGCATCATCGCGGCCCTGAATGGTCAGCGTTTTATTGCCTTTCTCCGTCGTAGTGTGCACACGGTCGATACGGCCGCTCAATACCGTATCCCCACCGACACGGACTTCTACTTTATCGCCTTCTTTCACAGCAGTTGGAACAGCATCCACAGGACGGCCTAGCGTGACGCTGAAATCATCGGCGGGGGTCAGAAGGTCGGACACAATGTCGTAGTTCGTCCACTGTCCATGAGTTTTGCCGTTAATCATCAGAGTGACGGTATTATTTGGCGTAGGCATTTAACACCTCTCCTTTACTGAGAAAATTCGGATGCCGGATTTGCGGATTCAGACGCAACAACTCGCCAAAACGGCTGTAATCGCCATACCATTCAAACGCCAACAGATGCAGACTGGTATCACGTCCTACAATTTTCTGCACTAACGGAGGGCGCATATTCAAAACGGCAAAAGCCTGTTTTTGCAGCTTGTGCGCCGTATTACGCAAACTTTCAGTCAGTTCGGCGGCAGTTTCAAGATATGGTGTTTGCGGCAACAGGCCGGCAGCCTCAATGCGACGATACACATCATCAGCACTGTCTGCTGGTGTTTGGTATAACCTTAGCAAGGAATAAGCCATCTTCTCGGCCTTTGCCTCATCTGCCAACATCATTGCCAAAATACGGTTTGCGGCCAGCGTGCGTTGCAAAGCAGCATGGGTATCGGATAATAGGCGTGAGATTTCCACGGGTGTCAAAGTTGGCGCATCAATTTGTGTTGCCAGAATATCTGCGGCCTGTTCTGCCAAAGCACACGCTCCAACAGTTGCGGTGAAGGCTGTGAAAGCAGCGACATCTTCAACCTTTGCACGCTGAATTAAATCTATTGCCGAAACGCTGCCTTCCGCCCCACGACTGACTTGCCAGGGTGTAGCGGCGGCTTTTGATACCCCGCCGACCATATCACGCCAGCCATCCAGCCCACTTTACCGACGACGTGCATATTTGCCAACACACCGAATACTGATTTCAACTCGGCCACCAATACGCGCGGGCTGTTAAGAAGATTCATGGAGCCGGTGAATACGCCGTTTACCTGACCATACATAACGCCGACTGCCGTCAATACTGTGGCATGAAATGCGTTCCAACGGCTTTGTGCCTTCTGAATCTTGCCCAAGGCCGTCTGAAACACTTCAAAACCCTGCCATGAGGCCAAATCTGCCAGCCAATCGATTTCATCGGCCAGTGCAGACGGCAATTCACGGTCGAAAAACGGGGCGGCTTTGACACTTTGCTTAAAGGTCATCCGCACCGTACAGTAATCGGGATTTTCTTCATTATGAGCGGCTTCAAAATCAGCCACCACGCAATCGGGCACGCTGCCGTAAATCGGGTGGATCAATTCGCCCGCACCAGTCTCCCGCAAAACACCTAACAGGCTTTGCAGCCTGCTTTCATAATCATCCCCCCACAATACCGCCGTCAGGCTCATATCCATTGCCGATACGCCCGTGTCCTCAATATCCGAACCCTGAACAAACGGATATTCGTGTTCGGCTAAGGCGTGCGTGCCACGCAACGTATCATCGATTACATCAAAGCCAACACCCTTGAAACTGGCATCAAGCAAAGTATCTTTCCAACTCATCACGGATCCTTAATTTTTAGCTGCCCGCACGCGCCGCCGCTTGATTGATATAGGCCATAATATTGCCGTTTTGAACGGTGACTGTAACGGGTATCGGCTTACCTGCCGCCGCCTGCATTTGCGCGGCAGCCGCAGTCATCTGGGAAGCCGCATTGGTAAGCTGGGCGGTTGCAGCCTGATTTTCAGTTGCCGCTGTGACATACTGTTGGCTGGCTTGCTGATTGGTTTGTGCGGATTGACTGAGCTGCGCCATACTCTCTTTGAGAACAGGGCTGTCGAGCGGAGAGTTATTCCCACCCAATTCCTCCCGTTTTCTCATGTATTCGTTTTTGGCAGACGACATAAAATCAGGCAAAAACGACTGCAAGCGGTCGGCGAATGCCACCAACGGCTTACTCCAGTCGTCATATTTATCCCGTTGACCCGCCAAATGTGTTACGCCACCCATAGCGGCCAAAGGAGCAGCACCTAAAGCAAAGGCACCCATTGAGCCTGCGGACGGCAGGAAACGGCTGGCACCGGCAACACCTTGACCGCCTTGGAAGAACCGCCATCCGCCGCTTACCATTGAACTTGTGCCAACGGTCGCCGATACCGCGGCGGCACCTTGTCCTGCCGCCACTGCTGTTTGCGCGGTCTCCTGATTACCTCTGGCCCAGTCGGCAATGCCCTTGAGCTTATCGGCCACCATGTCGGTAAAGCTTGAGAATGCGCCATATTCGGCTTCGCTATATGCCGTTTGAGTTGTTCTTTTTTGAACCCGGAGCCATCGGCTACAAATTGATAAGCACCATCTACTGCACCGGCGGCATTGGCCTGTCCTTGCTGCAGTCGTGCGGCTTCTTGCTTGTTGTTGATTAGCGAGAGCAACGCCATCAAGGCTTGGCGGTCTGAAACCAACTGGCCGACAGCCGTACCGTCAACCAAAGCTTTCTGGTTTTCCAGTAAAGCCAACTTAGCTTCATCGCCTTGAGCAGCGGCCATTTGTTTCATTAATGCCGCGCTCTTTTCATCCTTACTCACGATTTCACTGACAATATCGACCAAAGCGTCCAGCGAGTTCATGCCGGCAGCCTGACGCTTATTCATACTGGCCGTAAAGTCAAAACCCTCTTGGCCGTTAATGTCGATTTTCTTTGCCTTAGTAACAATGTCCTGACTGCTGATTTTTGCCAGCAGGTTGACCAGGTTGTTACCGGCTTCGTCTGTACTGCCTGCAGTCATAAACGCCAATTGGTTGGCATTTAACAAACTGCTGAAATTATCCAGCGTCGCGCCCATACCTGCGGACTTCATTGCCGCCAACTGTTGCGGCAGCCATCGCGCCATGTCTTTCAGTTCAAAACCGCCATCTGCGCCCGATTGCATTGCTCGGTCAAGCAATGCAGGAATATCGGCTTCTTTGAACCCTGACTGTTTCGCTTTAGTCACAATATTGGCAATATCATCGGCATCCGCATTGGCGGCCAGTGCTGTCTTCATTACGGTTGGCAACATCTGCTTTACGGCAGCATCACTCAACGAACCGCTGGCCACCATGGTATTCATTGCCTGCAAGGCTGCTTCCTTAGATGTTCCGCCAAGATAAGCGGCATCATTGACCGTTTTATTAATTTCCGCCATGCCTGCGCGTTTTTCCGCCAAAGTCTTGCCCGCATACATGGTATTGGTCGCGTGACGCAGCTCCGTGTCATAGTCCATTGTCCGGTTGACTGGCTGAGCCAATACATAACCGCCAGCCATGACACCGGCGGCAACCGAAGTCGCACCGCGCGCCAAACTTTTACCGCCTTGGATCATTCGGTTGAAACGGCTGCCGCTGTTCATTTCGGCATTTAACTCACGAATACGGCTGCGCGTCTGTTGAGCGGCTCGCGCCAGTTCATTGTGCGAAGCACGGCCGCTTTTGGCCATTGCGTTGTAGGCCGCTTGAGTACGTTGGATTTCACGGCGGATTTCACGCTCTGTGCGAATGCCCAAACGGGCGGCAGCTGCATGCATCAGCTGTTGTTGCCGGCCGGAAGATGATGCCGCACGGCTTTGAATCTGCATCGTACGGTTGGCCTCGGTCGCCAAGCGGCGCAGGCCGACACTGGCCTCATCTCGGAACTTGGCAACTAATTCGACTGTATTACGGCTCATTTTTTCTTCCGTTTACTGATAAAAGTTTGAGTATGTCCGCCAGATGCAGATGGAACTGAGGTTTTGGCCGATGGGGCAAACCATGGCAGCACCACGGGAGCGGCACGGCCACGTTCAATCAAATCAGCCTGCTTCAGCCAGCCATCAAGCTCCGGCTGAGTCATCTTGCCGATATCGTCGGCAGAGATACCGTAGCTCCCCAGCTTTAAGACTGCGTATCGGTAGCGGTCGGCACGGGCTGAACGGACAGACGCTTTTTTGCCAGCAGCTCTTGGGCGAAATAAAGCGCGTCAAAATCGGTGGCGACCAACTCATCGGCCAAGAAGTCGAGCGTTAAGGCATCAGGCTGAATCGTACCGATATGGTCGAGAGAGGCTGAATAGGCTGCCAACATACGCGCCTGACCCTCCAGCGTTGGGTCAATAGCCATATCTTCGCGCACGGTCAGCAGATGCATGGAAAAATCACGATGGACAGCGCCGTCAACAGAGATACCGTACTTCAGACGGCCTGAAACGGTTTTCAGGTCAGAAGAAATAACCAGCTCATACTCTTTTGCGGCATGTTCGAGCTCTTTGGAAATTGAAGACATAATAAAAGCCTCTAAACGGTTAATCGGATAAAAATCCAATTATCGTTTAAAGGCTATTTAAACCGTCTTTAACAGGTGTCAGTTTCGGATGGCTTACTCAATCACTTTACGGGTTGCAAAGCCGGTCACATCAATGACCAATTCGTTGTCCACCGTATAGCTTTCACCGGCTTCCTTCGCGCAAAAACCAAGATAGGAGGTTGGGCGCGCACCATTGATATCAGGGACCAGCGAGATTTTTGCGTCTTCGATTTTATCCCAATCGATAACCGTACCGTCTGTCGGCACGACGGCGGTAAAAGAAATATCATACTGGCCGACACCGCGCGTAAAGCCTTTGACGCGGCGTGTGCGGTTCATGGTTTTAACTTCTTTTTTGCCTGTGATGTTTTTCACATCAATCTTGGTGACTTCCACCTCGGTCGCACCGACATACAGCGTTACGCTGCCTACATATTCTGTACTCATGTTCTTTCCTTTTTACAGATACAGGTCGATAACCATGCCTACTTGGTGCAGGCCGTTAACCACATCGGACGGCACACGGCAGTTGAGCATGCCGGTGTTTTGTGCATCGCGTTCCACAATCAGGTTGGCCAAATTGTTTTCAACGTCTTCGACGATTTCCAACTCTTCGCATTTCATCAACACGTCAATCAACTCAGAGCGGACACGGGCAATGGTACGCTCGGTCATTTTGTCGCGCGGAAAACGCAACGCAATACGGTCGGCACACGCGCCTGATACATAAATCAATGTACGTACGGTAGTCATGTCGAGCAGGCTTTCGTCTGCCGTGCCATTGGCAGTTTGGTATAAGTCGAAATAGCGCGGACGATTTGGGCGGATGTGCCGTCTGGGCTGGTTTCAATAGGAGTAACGCCGTTGTAGAGCGCGTTTTCCTGTTCGGTACGCATAGTCTTGTCTGCACTGTCGCACACACCGATGCCGTTGAGCTTCAGGGTATTGAGCGGACGAGCCGGGTCTTCCTCGCTGGCCACAACGGCCGCAAACGCGGCTGCCAGCTCACATGGCAGGCTAGGCGTTTTACGATACCAGGCCGAATACAGATAACCGCTGTTCAGACGGCCTGCCTGTGTCGTTGTTTGCGCCAATGCACCGGTTTGGCCATAAATACCCAATGCCCAGCGTTTTTCTTCGGGTGCGCCGACAGTTTCCAAATGTGTGCGCAACTTCAAGAGGTTCGCCTCATCGGTACAGCCTACCGCAATCAAATTATGACCTTCGGCGATCACGGCATTTAATGCGGGGCCGATATCGGCATCGGCATCGCCGCCGCTCATCGCTTTGACTGCAACGGTAATCCCTTCGGCGGTATTGCTGGCACGGATACGGATATGGTTGCCGTGCGTGCCTTTATTTTTAGCTGTCAGCGTTACCAAGCCTTCAGAGGCTGTCGCCGTTACCGGCAATGATGTTTCGGCATCAATGGCGGCTTTGACGGCAGCGGCTACGGTTGCGGCGGTTGCATTGGCGGCGACACCGACGGTCAGCGTATCGGCATTGCCGATGTTGACGCGTAAAACGCCTTGCGTATCGGCAGTGCCTGTAATCGTGATATTGCCGGTGGCCGCAACGCCTGCTTCATTGTCGGCAACGGTAATCAGGCTCAAATCTGCATATGCGTAAGCCTTGATAGCGGCCAATGCCATCAAATGCGCCTGAGAGCCGGAACCATACGCAGCTGCGACATCGGCCGCAGAATAGATATTTGCCAGCGCAGTCAGCTTGCCCGCCTTGGGATTGCTGTGTTGCGCAATCAGCAGTACACGTTGCTTGTTGGTTGGCAGGTTGCGCACGGCAAGCTTGGTGTTCCATTCGACGTAAACGCCCGGCTTACGCGTACTGGTCTGAATTTTGTCGAAACTGACGTTTGCGGAAGTCATGATTTGTTGCCTTTCGGTTTGTCCTCAACAATAACCAAGTCGCCGTAGTGAATACAGCGCAGGTAATACGCGGCATTCGGCACTTCGACCGCTTCTTGGTCGGTAATATATTCATGTGGCTTGCCTGCCATAGGTACTTGCAGACCTGCGGCGGCACGAACTTTAATGGTTTCAGTCATGTTTTACCTCGGTTTTAACGGTGGCCGCCATATCGGCGGGTTGGTTTGGTTTTTTGGGCGGGATACGCAGCTCAAGGTTTGCGCCTTTCAAGTCAGGATGTTCTGGATCGGTACAGCCGTGGTATTCGGATACGTCGGCATATATTTGCGCCTGTTGAGCATCTGAAACCGTAGGCCGTGGCCAATCGCCGTCTCGCAGTGCATCTTCGAACCAATGCGTTTCAAAATCCAGCGCAAATACGCTGATTGCGTCCAACTCCATTTGTTTAGAAAACAGGCTTTTTGCTTTGCCCGGCTTTAGACGGCCTATACACAAACCCATAGTCTGATTGATCAGCAACAGGCGCACGGCCTGCATTAGCCGGTAAGTGCCGACATCGTTCCGGTGCAAACCGCCGAAGCGGCTGTCCGCCTCGCTGCCGCTGGCACGGTCGCCGACCAAGACAGTAAAGTGGCCAGTGACTTGGTAGCGTGTACGGCGCGTATCATGGGGCTCGCTGTCGGTAATGCCGGCAAACATGACCCAAACGGCAGGGAACTGGTTAACCACTTGAGCCAAGCCTTCGCCGTCAAATTCGCCACCGTAGGTATGCACACCGCTGACCATTTGGCCAAGGCCGTCTGAAAGACGCTGTTTGATGGCTTGTTCAATAGACGCTATCACGGCCGAACACCTTTTCCTTGGCGGCAAACATCACCGCATCACCTTGCACAGTCGGCTTGGGGTCGGCATTTTCAGCCACACCCAAACCAGCCTTGCCTGATGCCACCAACTTGAGATACGCAATCGCCGCCTCATATCGGTGCACCATATCTTCCGTCAGTTGGCGCTTGCCCGTTGCCAAACGGTAAACGGCAATGTCGCAGCAATAAAGGCTCAACAGGCGCACAGGGGTAGGCAACGGCAATTCATAACGCGAGGCCAGATAGCCGTCGATTTCGGCAGAGGCATCATCCAAACCTTGTTGCGCAATTTCGGCGTTCACACTGCCCAAGCGCGTCAGGTCGGTCAGACCTGCAATCGTCGGCTCGGTATAACGCGCCACCAAATCGGCAACCGTTGCGTAAGCCATTAATCCTGCTCCACGGGCAAGGCTTCACAAACAACAGCCATCGGCTCAGCCAGCAGGCGCTCCCACGCTTCGAGCTCAAAATCGGCACGTTTCACAAAAGTAAAGTGCGGTTGAACGTGATACCCGCTGCGCCAAAACGCATGGCCATGTTTGGATTTGATGGCAACCACTTCAGCATCTGCCGCCGCTTCACCGCCTGCCTGATAGCGTTCTTGCGCTTCTGCCGCCTCAACGGTAGGGCTTGCGGTCTGTTCCAATTGAGCTTCCAATTCGGCGATACGCACACGTGCAGCTTCAAGCTCGGCGTTCAATTTTTCGACTTCAGCCTCAAAGGAAGCTTGCAGCTTAACGTCTTCGGGATTTACATCCACAGTTGCGCCAACCGTTTGCTCGGTTTTTTCATCTTCGTTTTTTACTTTCGCCATTTTTTTATCCTTTCGGCGGGCAAAGCCCGCCTATCTAAAGGGTTACAGCAACCAAGGAGATACGATTACCTTGCATTTGCCTTTGTTCGGGTTGTACGCACCACTATCCAGGCGGTCGCCTTCCACTAATTTTTTGGCGGCGTTTTCCAAAGACGGAGGAACCAGCAGCACATTCGGGCGGATACCCAGCGGTCGGCCGCCGTCGCCTTTCAGGCTGACCATTGCGTTGTAAGCCTTTCAAAACCTGCGGCATCCAGATTTTCTTCCGACTTAGCCGCCATTTGCCAGAAGCCCAAACCAACATTACAACGGCCATCCACGCCGTAGCGGTATTCGTTGCGCATGAACACGCCTTCGTCGGTAGCGGCGGTCATGGCAGTGAACTGTTTAGGTTTGCGTTCCTGATAAATCAGAGGTTTCAGGGCGCGCGATGTGTCCAGCAAATACCAAGCGGTGTAGACGCCATCGAACATATTGGATACAGTGGTGGTTCGGCCGGTGCCATCGACTTTTTCATACACCGGATGGTCGTTGTCGAAGAAGTTCTGACCGTCATAACACAACGTAGCGTGCGCGTTTTTCAGCAGGGCAAATACCAATTCGTCAGGATGAACGGCGGAAGCACGGCCCATTTCGGTCATCATCGGCGCGTAAATGCCTACATTGTCGTCTTCAATATCGTTGCGGTTGACCTTGACTGAACTTTCGAAATGCTTGTTGGTGATGGCATAGCCGTATGCCTTCATATCTTGGAATACGCGGTCACCCACCCATTCGCGGAAGGCAGGCCATTGACCGAGCCAGCCGTAAGTATTGGAAGCAGTAGAGGACGGGATAACAGTGGCGATTTCCTTGTATTGGCTGTCCGCCATTTGCAAGCCGTCTTGGAAGTTTTTCTTAAAGCCGGTAAACAGCGCCTTCAGGGTATCTGGAGTGATAATCATGGTTTAATCCTTGTTTAAAGCCTTATTTGGCTTTTTGATAATCTTCGGCCGAAATACCCAATTGCTTGGCTACTTCGATTTCTTCCGGGGTCAACGCAGGCTCACCGCCTTCCGCGCCTTGCCGCCGGTTTGCGTTTTACTCAACGCGGCCAACTTCAAACTGCCTTCCATCAGATTCTTAAATGCCTCTGGGTCTTTAGCAGCCAATTGGCGTGCCGATGCTTCTTGGTGTGGCAGCAGGCGGCCGTCTGAGAGTGCTGCACGGATCAGGCCGTCTGAAGTGCCGCCCACTTCCATTGCAATCACTTTCTTACTCAATGCAGCCACTTGGGCTTTCAGCTCGGCAACTTCACTGTCTTCGGTATTACCGCCTTGCGGATTGTCTTCGGGCTTGCCGGCATCGCCTTTACCGCCTTGCGGTTCGTCTTTGTGTTCGGCCAGTGCTTCGGCCAGCGTTTTACCGCCCAGCTTTTCTTGTGCTTCGGCCAAAGCCGCTTCAATGGCTTTATCGTCGGCATCTGCCGCCAAGCCCAAGAGCTTGATTAAAGCTTCCTTGTTCATACTTGTTTCCTGTTTGGGGTTGATAGAGTTTGGCGGCTCAATGCAGCCAGAGCCATGCCGTCCAGCGCAGGCGAATTGGTCAACGCCACACTGTGCAGCCCGCGCACATTGCCCAATGTGTCGTATTCGAGAACCGGCGATAGATAGCGGTATTCGCCGCTGTCTATCATGTCTTTTGCGCGTTGTGTCCATTTCACTTCGCCCATCAGACCGCGATCGTCATCCCACACATATTTGCTGATCCAACCGGCAGCAGGATTTTGCTGTCCGGTTTCTGCGGCTTTAAGCGTGGCGTGTTCGTAGTCCACAACAAGGTCTGTTTGTCCGGCATCAAAGGCGGCAATGATTTGCTGCGCCAAAGAGGCAGTCATCGTCCAGTGCGCCACGCCTGTATCGGTGCGCCCGTCGACTGGTGCAAATTGACCTTTGGGTACGATTTTGATAAGGCCGTCCGTATTTCCGACTTTGGCGGCAGATAAGGCGGCAAGAAAGGTTTTTGTATCCATTGCCGAATCATGAGCCATCAAGCCGGCACAAGAGGCTGAATCACTGTCAGTAAGGGATAAAAATGAGAAATAGCGGGGAATGGGAAAGAGAGTATGTTTAAAACCGTTTCAGAAGCCTTTTAAGCCCCTCGCAGATTGATTTAAACATTTCGGGAAAGGGTAGATAAGGGAAAGATATATAAAAGCCGTCTGTGTGCAATTTCAGACGGCTTTTGTTTTAATTGCCGAGAGCGGCATCCAAGTAATCATTTACCGCATCTACTAAAGCCTGTTCGTCGTCAGGTTGAAGAACCATAAACGGACGTGCAGGAATCTTACTGCCGGGGTGATTGACGCGTTTGGCAAACCGTCCGCCAAATTTAAGGCTTTGCCGTTTTTCGGCAATATCGTATGCGGTGCAGTTTGTCCGCCGAAGTTATGAATGGCCGCATATTCCACATTGGTACCGACCACCGCTTCCGTGGCCGTACTGTTCTGCGTAATCGAATTGCGCAAACGCCCACTGGCCTGCAACAGCCCCGATCCTTCACGCGCGGACGGATACTTGCGCGGAGCCCACGCGGGTCGGCCGCCTGCCTCGAAGTTGTCCAGCACGGCATTGCGCATGATGCGGGCAAGCTGCGTCATTAATGGCTGGGTATTGCTTGTACGTTGCGCAATGGCGTTTAAGCTGTTTTGCAGTGCGTCTGTGTTGATTTTTATCTCAATCATCAGTATATTATCCTTAAAGCCAAGTTGACGGCGGGTCGCCAACTGGAATGGCCTCGGTGGTTTATCCGCTGTTTTATCCTGTTCGAATCAGGCAAAGCCGCCAACTTGGTTATTTCTTCCAGATTAATTCATATCTGTCATTTTTATAAATATCCCCATCTTCAGCATAATTTCCTGTATTAACCATATTGACGGCAACCGCTTCTTTTTTGCCGGTATAGGGGTTTCTTGCCTTAGCCTGATAATCCACAGTCACAACCAATTTCCCTTTGTTATTCACTCCCGGATACACAAACAACAGAAACTGCTGGCCATCGGCATTGCGGCCTGCCGTGCCAATGAGTATTGCCTCCGGATCTTGCAGCTGTTCTGGCAGGTCTTTCCAAAATGCCAAAGGCAACGGTTTATTTTTACTGTTTCGCAGCGCGTGTAATATTCGCTCATCACTCATCGCGATCACAGCTGATTGCGGATAGACATTCTTTGCGGCCAGAGCTTCCAATACCGACGGAGTCAACGCTCCGATATACAGCATTTCGCCCCTGGCAAATTTCTCCATATTTACCCGATCAACCATTTCCGATGCTTGTTTAGATATGGCCGCCTTCCATTTCGGCTCTTTTAAAGCTTCCTGAATCGCCACACTTGCCAGCTTCGGCGGCAGTTCCACTGCACGCTGCATCTGCAGCTGCCCCAAGTTGGCCAAATGGCTTTCCCCACATTGTTCTGAAAACCTGCATCAGTATAAAAGCGGCTGCCGTCGGCCAGCTTCACCGCCTTGGCCGGGCGGGTATCGCCCTTGCGGTTGATCACCACTTCCGTATCTTCCAGTTGCGCTTTTTGCGGCAGCAGATTGCGCCGCTTCAAGTCACGGTCTGAAAACGCCCGTACGGTACAGCGGCAGTTGAAGCCGTTGGGAGGGTAGAAGTAATTCCAAAACGGGTCGTCGATGTGATACACCGCGCCATGCGCCGCAGCGTGGCTTTGTCGGGTACGGCTGTCAAGAATGGCCGAATACTGCAGCCAGGGCGCAGAGTTTCGACCATCTTCAAGAGCCTGCCAATGCCCGGCCATATAGGCCGACTGCATTTGCGTACGGAAAATGGTTTCCAGTCGATGCCGCGTGATGCCTTTACCATCTACTTCGCCGGTGTTGGCATTCACAATGTCGCCATCTTTCAGCAGCTGCCAATCATGCTGTTTCAGACGGCCTGCCACATCATCACGGAATTTCTCAAATGACGTACCGTTTTTCAGGCTTTCATACAAAGCACCGTGGATTTGCGCGACAATATCCTGCTTGTGAATGCCCGCAATCGCCCGTGCCTTAGCCTGCGCTTCATTCCACGTTACTTTCCAATCGGACGGCACATTAAAGCCCAGCCCCTCAAAATACTTGACGGCCTGTTCAGGCTCAAGACCGAATGCGTAGCTCAAATCAGCCATTCATCCGTCCCCATAAGTCCGACACAAAAACCACACGCGCCAAGGCCGTCTGAAATTGCTCGGCAGTCAGGTCGGGATAAACGCGCAGTAAACGCTCCTGCACATCCTCATAACTGTCGCCCTCGGCCAAAGCCTGGCCTAAGCCGCGCAACAACGGCTCAATCATTTCTGGCAAGGCCACCTTGCTCAAGTCCGCATTATCCAAATCCGCCTGCGCCGCGCCGACAATCTCACCCGATTTACTCAAAGCCACACGGCGGTAGCTTAACGGAGCACTTTTTAAATCCGTTTTAACGTCGGTTTGAAAAGCCAATACCGGCTCGTTTTCGGAAGCCAAAGGAATGGCCAATTTCTCCTGCGCCCACGACAGCGGAATCTTCATACCGATTCCCACCAATTTAGGCAAAGAGTCGGAGTACACCGTCAAATCTTCAGGCAATTGCGTATCGAACACAAAACGCGGCATACGTGAAATATCGACATTGCCTTTATTGAGCTGCAACAAAGGCAGGATCAATTGGCGCGTCAATGTACCGGCCAGTTGTTTGGCATCGGACACCAGCAAATCATGGCGCACCTCGTTATGGATTTGCCCCAGCGCATTGGTAGCAGTCTTACCGTCTGCCTGACTGGTCAGTGTGCCGCCTAAAATCGCCTTTGAAGACGTTTTATCCGCCCAATCAATCATTGCCTGAAACGGATCCGCGCTGCCATTGGCCGCGTTGAGCAGCTCAATCTGCATGGTTTCAGGAATAATCCCCGCCGCGTTATGGCCGATTTCGCGCACCGCATTCAAAAGGGTGCGCTTATCTTTGTCGTCTGCACCGGAGGCATATTTACCGATTCGGGTCGGCAGGCCGTAAATTTCCAAGAACTCGGCCAAATCACGCACCGAGTAATTCTTGAACAAATACGGCCACACCAGCGTGCGCATCAAGCCGCCTCTCGCCAAAATACCCGAGCGGCTGCGGTGTTTATGGACGATCCAGCCTAAATCCCACAGTTTCTCGCCATCAGGATTGCCGTCTTTGCGCAGCAACACCTCATCCATTGCATTGACCTTAAACCAAGCCTGCGGACGATGATGGAATGCCTTGGGCAACCATAACGAACCAAGGTTCTCCCATTCCATTTCCACGCAGGAGAAACCGTGTCCGACCGCGTCCAAAAGGTCAAACATCATATCCTCCAAATCGGTCATCTGATTGAGCCAGCCATCAACCTCTTCGGCCAACTTCCGTTCCGCTTCGCTGCTGTTCGGAGGTGGAACAATATTCCAATCCAAGCCGATTACCGCGCGCTTGCGTTTGCTCATCTCCGAAAAGATATGGCCGTCCTTCTCCTCAATATCGACAAAGAGTTCGGACTGCGCCTGAATATCGCCGTTTTCCGCATCTTCCAAAATCCGATGGAGCGACTGCGGAGTCAGCCCTTTGCTCGGATGCTCATGGGTAGTGCGGTTTTTAACGATATCCGCCGTTTGGGATTGTTTATCGGGCGTTTTAGGTGCGGCTTTACTAAACAACGCACGGAGTAGGTTTTTCATGACGTAAAAAAGGGCAAGTTAAACTTGCCCCATTTTCAGCCGTGCCACTCCTTAGCAGGCTGTATCCCGTGTCAGTTTTACCATGCGCCGCTCCCCATCCGTCCGGACAAACCGTGCTCTCTAGGCACGGCAATATAGCCGCCGACAGTCGCGCTGCTTTGAACCAAACCCCACAGCATATGCACGGCATCAGGGCCGTCGTCATGGTCTGCCATCGGAAAATGGCGGAATTGGTCAATCAGCGTGCTTGACTGGCGTGCAAACGGATTTGGCCGTTTTGCATATACGGCTGCAGGCTTTCAATGCGGAGCAACTTGTCCGCACTCGGCTTAATGCCGCGTGCCGGAATCGGGATGCCGGCAGCCGCGCCGCGTTTGACCAGCTCAGTCTTTAAAAACTCCTGAAACTGCACCGTCTCAATGCCCCACAACACACAGCGGTACCGCCGTTGCAGCTCGATAATGTCGGAAATAATCTTGTCCGGCAGGCGTTTCTTAATCAGAGCCTCCACCACATCCAACACGCCCGTGCGGCGGTTGTACCCGCCGATACACAAAGCAGACGGGTCACGGCTGTTGCCGGCCTTGCCCAAACTCGGGTCGCACGCACCATAAAAAATCCAATCCGAATCATGATTGACCCAAAAATTCAGGCTGTTCGCAAACGGCGCGGCCTCACCGGCAACCGGATCATTCTGATATTCCGAATCAAATGTCGCATGACCGTCACGGGCGCGGATTTTCATCAGCGCGAGTACGCCACGCGCCGCCCAAGAAGTGACCGCGCCGCGCTCCATCTCGTCCTTGTTGGCAAGATAAAACGCCTCGGCCACCGTCTCGCCGTCGTTTCGGAAAAGTTCTTCCCATCTGTCCCACAAGTCCATGCGGTCGGGCCAGCGTTTCATCGCCTTAAACTTAATACCGTGCCAAAACGGGTTATTCAAAGTGCGGTTCAGTACGCTGTCGTAATGCAAAATCGTGCCGATATAAATCACATCGTATTTCTGACCGACCCCGCCCAAAGGCAATACCGTCTTAGTCAGCCACGCATTGAGCTTGTCGCGCTGTTCGGGGTTGCGGACTTGCTCGTCATTCTCGATATCGTCCAAAACAGTTAAGTCAGGACGGTAAGGGCCGTGACGCAAACCACGCAGCTTTTTACCGCTACCGGCCACTTGCACCTTAACGTCATTGGCCGTCACAATCGTACCGGCCTGCCATACACGGCCTTGCCCGCAGACTTCCGGGAAGTCGGTTTTCAGGCGCGGATTAAACTCAAGTTCTGCCTTAATGGCCTCCAGCATCGGATACGCCTGGTCGATACTGTCCATTACGATGACCGCATAATGTTTTTGGCCGGTCACAATACACCACAGCGTAAACAGCTGAGTAACCTGCGTCGATTTACCCTCGCCACGCGGCGCACCCACCGCCTCATTTTCCCCTTTAGGGGAGCGGATAATCTCCGGCAGACGGCTGAATAAAAACTCATGCAGTTCGGATTTTTCAGGGGAGCGGATATAATGCGGAAAGTAGGTGTTGACGAAATACTCGTAACCGCCTACCGGGTCAAATACCTTGGCACGGCGTGCAGTAATAGCCTTTGGCGACGCATCAAAGCCGTCCACTTCCGCTTCGATGACTTGGCGCAAACTGGCGGCCAGTTCGGCAAGGGATTTGAGGAATTCTTTTGTTTTCATGAGGAATAATTTATGAACTGGTTAAATAGAGGTATTCAGGAAAAAATCTTACGAGCCTTAAGTAATAATTACCCGAACTGCCTAAAAGCAATCAAGGTGTATAACTCTATTTTCCATAATAGTGCTTTACCTATTACTTCTAACATCCCTGTTGATAAACAAGGATTGGACTTGGCTTTGACCCTTGGTTGTGAAATTCAAAGTCAACACCTAGCAACTTTACAATCAGATGAATTCCAATATTTTTTAAAAAATATTTATTACTTAGACGAATCTGGTTTAATTGAAATTACTTCGATAGATCCACTTCATAAAGATCTTCACTGCAAGATTAATCACAAGGGCATAGACTTCCTTACCGATGATGGCGGCCTATCCGCCATTCTTGATGTCGTCACAGTCAAACTACACAGCGACACTATTCAGGCTTTAATTGCGGCAAAAATAGACCAAGCGGAGATTTCTGATTCAGAAAAAAGCTGGTTGAAAAAAAGAATTGGGGAAAAATCAAAGACACTGCATTAAGTACATTTACAGCAAATGCCATTAATGCCATCCCTGCAGCTACCCTCGTCACGCTTTTAAAATCAGCTATCGGTCTCTAACCAAACTTCTTCTCCACTTCCGCCCCAAACGGCTCCAATACCTCCACAAAGGCAGGCAAATGTTTGGGGTGTTTTTTTCTTGCACAAACGCCATCAAGAACTCAATCAATTCCAAAGCCGTCGCCAGTTTTTGACGTTTCCGGCATCACACGGGCATTGGCCGATACGGTTTTCGTAAACGCATCTGCCAGGCTGGCCAACAGCTTGGCGCGGTCGGACGAGGGGCAAATCTTCAGTACTCGAATCCTGCAGCATCGTCATCGTGCTGTTGTACTGCACCATAAAACCGGCCAACATCGCACGGCTCAAGTCCTCAATACCGCCGCTGGCCAAAGTGTAGGCGGCGCGCATCTTATCCCAGTCGTCGCCTTTTTCCTTATCCGCACGTTTCCACGCACGCGCAGTGGCCTGCGGGATTTCGCACATCAAGGCCGCCGTTTCCAAAGTTTGCTCGCCGCTCACATAGAGCCGGCGTAACTTTTCACGGATTTCTTGCGGGTGAGCCATAATTACAGTCCCATTTTCGCTTTAAGCAATTCCCAGCCGACCGTAATCACGCCGACGCCCAATGCGCCGAATGTAATGGCCGTGCGTTTCGTGTCTTGGCGGATTTGTGCAATTTCCGCCTGCATTTCCTTCTGATTTTTCAGAGTTTGATCAGTCTTGTTTTCAATACGCGCCAAGGCTTCCAAAATCGGGTCGCTCATGATTTGTCTGCTTTCCTGTCCAGTTTTTCGTTTACTTTTTCTAACTTGTTTTCGATGCGTCCCAAAGAAGCTGCGATATTGTCGCGGTCTGCCTTGGCATCTTGCTTGGTGTGATAAGAGAGCTTGACCGCGTGCAGCTCCTCTTTAAGGTCATCGATACGCTTGTCCGCCTCTTTCAGACGGCCTGAAATGCCATTGACCCAAAACCAAAATGCCGCCGTCGCAATCGGCCACAGGGTTTTAAAACCAAATTCAAAGTCCATTTAAAACCCCTTTAAACCGGCACATCGCCGAATACGATACGTACCGCATAGCCTTCGGGATGACGACTCGTCGCCTCGACCTTTTGGTCGTCAAAAAAAGACTGAATAATACTTTCGCAAAAATACCAATCACATCAGCAGGAGCAGTCGCGGAAAAACTCCACACAAAAGGTCGTCTGAAAATCCTTATCCATGCGTACCGCGTACTCAATGCCCTGCCTTATCCAACAGGTCGGAAACATGGATGACAAACGGCTCTTGTTCGCGTGCGCGGCTTAAGCCCAATTCCAAGTCCGCATGACGGCAGGCGACAGTGCGTTGCACTAAATCACGATAAGTCGTCATCGTGTGCCCTCCGAACCGTCAACTGCCGCTTGACTGTTGACCCAATCGCGCCAAGCCTGATTTTTGGTTTTTCCAGCTCGGCAACATAGCCGCCAAACTCAGCGGCGTGTTCGAGCAGACGTTGCCGTCTTGCCGTCTTTCGGCGGATTCGGGCGTACTCGGCGCGACCATCAATGCGACGGGCGGTATCGGCATGACCGCCTTTTTCGACAATCTTAATTTCCGTAGCCGAGGGCGCGGTTGTAGAGTCGCAGGCCGTGATGGCCAAAAGCCGTCAATACAACCGCCGCCTGCTTTTTTGGCGGTCTTGAGTAAGCGCATTTTCGATTTCCTTTTTGTTTTTGCGTTTTCAGGCGACTTTACTTCCGCCTGCTTTTGTGCCAAAAGCCACACCGACGGCGTGCGCCTTGACTTCATATTTTTTTAGCTTCCGCGCGTGCCTGTTCCAGCTCGCGCGCATAGTTTTGAGCCGACAACAGCAGGGCTTGCGCTTTGTCGCGCTCCATTTTCTCAATGACCGCCTGTCGCTTCGCAAATGCCGACTTGTAGCCTTGATGGTGCGACACAGCCAAGCCCGTGCCGACAAGTGCGATGATGGCAATCGGTTGCCAGTTATTCGCCAGCAGTTTCACGAGATTCATTCTCGACCTCCTGACGTTTCACGCTGACAAACGAGCGCGCCACCGCATAGCCGCCCACAATGCCCAAATACACCGCCCAAATCTCCGCCGATGGGTCGGGCAACATCACAAATTTAAACGTCCCAGCCGCGCAGGCAACGTTTGCCCAGAGTTTCGAGTGCGACACATTACCTGTCGCGGGGTTTTAAAAATATCCAAAATACGCATTGCTATTCCACACTTTTGGTTTGCAGGTGCCGTTTCAGCATTTCCCGATAATTGGCCAGTTCGCCCTCCGCAAATTCAAACGCAGCCAAATCAGCCTGTTCGCTTGCCTCGCGGCTTTTACGCGACCATTGCTCAATCATCTTTTCGTAAAACTCAACCTGTCCCATGATTAACGACGATTCTTGCGTTTACGCGCCGCGCGTTTGGCAGCCGCCACGCCCGATTTACCCAAGCGCATAGACGGATGTTGTTTCAAATAGCCAATACTGGCAGGCTTAATCTCAAATTCAGGCATATGCGGTTTCAAGACAGACAGAGCCAAAGCAATCAAAGACTTTTTTATACCTTCGCCGCTCCCAATTCCATCGCAATCGCGTCCGCAATCGCGCGGCAGATGCCCCATTTAGTAGTCTTAAACAAGGCCAAATCAGTGTCGTTACTGATAAAAAACGGCTCAAACACAATGCCGCCGGCTTGCGCATAAGCCAGGCGCGAATGCTGGCCCGCGTTGTCGGGTTTAAAGCCGTCTTCGCCGCGCAGTTTCCAGCCGGTCGCCTTCGCAACAGCCTTGCTCAACACCTGACACCAGCGTTTGTTTTTCGGCGTACTCAACGCCTCAATGCCAGTGGCTGTTTTCGCGGCGGCAGCATTGGTATGAAACTCAATCGCCACATCCGAGCCGCGAATCAGCTTAACCGCTTCGCGCAAGGGCATATTGCCTTTGCCTTCGCCGTCGGTGCGTACGGTCAAGCCGTAGTCATCGCGCAAAATAGATGTGATGATGTTGCGCATATCCTGCGCCAAGTCCGCCTCACGGTCGGAGCCGTTGCACGCGCCCGGGTCGGTGTTGCTGTGGCCGGCGGTCAGACAAATAATTTTGCTCATTAAAGCCTCCCTCAAAATCAGATTAAAATGCACTTTCAGAGGCTTACATTTTCAAACAGCATGGCTTTTGCAACGGGCGAAACAGTGTCAGTAGGCAACAAAAAGGCCGTCTGTTGTTCAGACGGCCTTAGAATCGTTTATTTTATTTTTCGGCAAATTAGCTTCTGCTTCCGTTATTGTTTTACGGCATTCCTGCATGGATTTTCGGTAATTTTGATAACTCTCTTTATCCAAATCAGTTGTACCTCCTCCACCGCTTGTTACCATACTTTTCATCAGGATTTCAGCATCTTGCGCAGCCTGTTTACAGACGCGGTATGGGTCATCATCTCCATTTTTGTCAGCATAATAAGCAACTGCCTGAGTAATATTTTCACGATACCTTGCAAGATTTTCTTGATTAGGTATTTCTCCTTTTAAAAATCTCTCAAAATCCCCCCCTAGACCTTGCTGCAATGCACGGAAACGAGCGGCGCGTTCAAAATAAAAAGCCTGTTTCTCATCGGTAAATTGATATTTATTTGCGAAAAAATACTGCTCCGCATCAACTTTCTGCGATTGTTCTTGACCACACGCCGCCAAACCCAACGCCAGCAGCACAAAATAAAACGTTTTCATATTTTTCTCCAAAATAAAATGCCATACATCTGCATGGCATTCCATTCTAAAACAAATTTTCCTGTTCTGCTTCCTTATCCGCCTGCTTCAATATCCGCCACACATGGCGATCGCTGAGACGGTGTGCCAAGGCCAAATCGTTAACGGCCTCATAAGCAGGGGTACCGCCTGCCGTCTGTCGGTCAAACTGACTGCGGATTTTACGGTTTCGCAGCTCATACAAGGCCGTCTCGCAACGGGGAATAAACAGATTGCAAGGAGCCATCGCTTCCACCAGCCGACCGGCCGCCTCACTGCCGATAATCTCCTCCAAATACGCAACACGGGATTGACTGTTTTTTGTATAACCCTGCCGCAACGGATAAGTCGTACCGCCCATCAGGCGCACCAACTCCAGCGTTTCATTAAACCCGATGACCGTAATCAACGCCTGTACACTATCAGGAAGCAGATGCTTGACCGCGCCAAAATCTGCCGTCTCATACATCACATAGCCCTTTTCTTACGGCGGTTCGCAGCAATCTGCAACGCCGCCACCAGCTTGTGCATATTGCCGTCTGATAGCCATTCCACACGGTCAACCTTAAACATTTTACGCGCCGTACCGTGCGCATAATTCCAAGTCCAACCGTTATCCAGCAACAGGGCTTCGATTTTCCGCATCATCGGATCGGCAGAGCTTCGGCGGTTCGGACGGCGGCCTGCCGTTTTCTTCGGCGTAAACCCATGTTGTCGCAAATCCTCGACCACGCGTTCCAGCTCGGGGATACTGCACTCGGTACACGACCGCTTGCCCGTCACACGCTCCAACACCGCGCGATAGGTACCGTCATCCAAGCCTAGCTCCTTTTGAGCGATTTTAATTTTAGCAATCAACGCACGGCGCATTATTCCTCCAATACAACATATAGTATAATTAGTGCATATTATACCAATAAAATACAATATATAGTATTAAGTTATTATTTTTTTAGGAATAAACAGACATAAAAAAGGCCGTCTGAATAATTCAGACAGCCAAAATTTCAAAACCTTAATTAACGGCCACAAATACGTTTTGATTTACTAATACTGCCGTCTTGGCATACAAACTTATCTCCCGCACAATGCGACACACCGCCTTTTTTACCCGAACAAGGCTGACGGCCCTTAGCTTGTACAGTTAAAGGCACAGACACCAAAGCCAAAGTCACGCAGGCAATTAATAGTTTCTTCATAATTTATCCTCTATGATATAGTCAAAATGTTATTTGATTATACTCAATATGACTACAAACAAAAAGGCCGTCTGAAACAGGTTTTAAACCTCATTTCAGACGGCCTTTAATCAAGCTTTAAACGTTAAAACATAAAATCAACGAAAGAGCAAACCAAACTACCCCGAAGCAGTAATAAATAAAGGCTTTTTTTCGGTCGCGTATAGCCTCTTTTTCTCCTTCTTTCACTTTTTCCCACACGCGCATAGCAGTTTCCAATTTGCGGTTGGCGTTTTCGACTTGAGCGTGGATGTAGAAGGAATCGCGTGCGGCAATTCTTAAAAATTCCAGCTCATCAGTATTTAAATTTCCGTTTTCCATCATGACAACTCCCGCTTTGACATACCTTGTATAGCCCCAATCTTTTCAAGCATATCAATAACATCTTGCACAGCAATCCAAGTTAATTGAGCAGGAGTGCCGCCATCTCGGATAAGGAGATCTCCATGAGGTACATAGCTAACTTTACCATTAGGCAAATCTTCAATTTCAATCACAATTTTCGCCATCACGCCAACTCCTGCTCAGTAGGCTCAATCACAAAATCCTCAAGCCCCGACACAATCTTAATTCCCGGCACTTGGCCGTCTGAAAAACGCTCTTTTTGATTCAGGATGGCGTCTTTGTCGATTTCCTTTTTCGTGCGGACAAACTCAGCAAAGGCGGATTTCTCGGAGAGCCACGCCAAGACGGCGGCCACGCCCGTTACCTTGACGGATGGCGGACGGATGCGCCATTTAATCAGGCCGGTGGTAAAGTCCACGGTTTTGGTTTTGCCGTTTTCCGTCAGCTCGTCCTTATGCGCTTCACAGTAGGCGGCCACACGTTCGGTCAGGCTCATGATTTCGGCACACATCGGCGCGGCTTTGGCGGCATATTCTTCTTCGATGACCGCTTTTTTGTCTCCGGCTTCGGTTTCCAGGCGTTTGACTTCGCGTTGCAAATCGCCGATTTGGCGGATAAATGCGGTAACTTCCGCTTTGTCTTGTGCCGCTTCGATAGCGGGTTGTTTGATTCGGGTTTTAGCCATTTGCTTTTTCCTCCAGTTTGTTGAGTAGTTGATATACTTCGCTTGCTTCAAATCCTTTAGTTTCAGCAAAACTGATAAAGGCATCCCAGTCTTGCTCTAAATATTCGTCCAATAGACGGTACTCGTGCGGTTCAATCATGATGTTTTCCTTTTAAACTATAAAATTCTTAAAACTTTTAAATCACCGACTTGGTGTATTCCAATACGATAAGCCAGTATTTTTTCGCGTTTTTCCTTTGGTCTGATATAGGCAACCTTAACCTCTGTTAAATCAATATCTCTAACTCCTCCTCGTAAATAATTGTGGGTTATTACCAAATCGCCGTGTTCTGCCTTCAACTTTTCTAGTTGACTGATTAAGTCCGATATTCGGTTATTACTTGTAAAATATTCATTTTCCATTTCAATGACCTTTCTTGTTTAAAACATCTTTCACTTCTGCCATTTTCTGACGGCCTTTTTCTTTATCCGGCGTGGGTTTCGCCAGCATCGCCCTTGGTACCAACCGTGGCGGCAGGTTGCGGAGCAGCTCGGCGGGGTGCGGCCATGTTTCCGCCACCTGCAATACATTGAAGGCCGCCTGAAGCCGTATCGGGTCATACTCCGGCGACACAATCTCCAGCAAATAACCATGCGACTTTAAGGGCAGTTTCAGACGGCCTTGGTCGCGTGCATTGACTGTCTCGTTAAAACCGTGAATCCAAGCCTCGGCAGGGGCAGGAAAACAAACCCCGTCACGCGCCGCCTCCTGCGCCTTAATCATCGGCAGCAACTCATTCAGCAGTTTCGCGGTACGCGCCCAAGAGAGCTGGGATTTCGCAGGACGGAACAAACCGATATACCGTATTGCCGCCTTGCCCAATTCAGCATCCATCTCCAAAACAGTCCTCAACACCGCCGAAGCCTCTGCGTCATTGATTAGGCTGTCTAGGCTATGCACCGCCCCACAGTTCGGGCATTTCACATTCATTTGATTACCCCAAGCAACACCATCATCGACAACCATGTGGCCAACAAACCGAAAACAATCCCCAGTGCGCCCAATATCTCCGATTTCAGCGGACGGCGACCCTTAAGGAAGTCCGCCATACAAACCAAAGCCATACCAAGACTCAAGACAAACACCGCACCGAAATAAATCAACTTAAACATCACGCCTCCTCCCATAAAGTTATCGCCCGAGCCAAAGTTTCCGCCTCGGCAGTCTTCCACATCCCGTCCGGCGACCGCGCGGCAATCACAAAGCCTTCGCCGTCCTTTTTCATAATCATCAGCTCGCCACGGTCTTCGAGCCATTCGGTAATTTCTTTTTGATTCATTTCTTAAATCCTTTTAAATCAATACCTTATATTTTCAATAAGGCAAAAAAATATAGAGCAACATCAACGGCTTACCGTTTTAATTGTCGTCATACCCGTCATGGCATTTGCCTATCATGTGCAACACGACGATTCGAGCCAGCATTTCAAGCCAAATCCCCAGCAGCACCAACACCGCCAATCCACCAACAAACCAAATCATTTTTTCTCCTCCTTCTTCTCGGCAGGCCGTTTAAAACGCGCCTGATATTCCTCGATTTCACGCTCTCGGCTTTTTTGCGCCATTCGCGCCGTCGCACGCCTGCGGTGTTGTCCCCAAGCCTGCCAATCCGTATTACGTCGTCCGAAACTCATTTCACACATCCTTTCACAATCGCCTTATCGCCATATTTCGCGCGGATTTCCTTAAGCGCACGTTCCAAAGCCTCTTGTCTAGCCGTAGGGCTCAATGGCTTATCGCTCATAAACAATCCCTTTCATTTTTTCCTCTACGCTCATTGACTCGTATTGCTCGCCCAAGGCTTTAGCCTCCAAATCTGCCAGACGCTCGCCCTGCTGCTATTTTCCAATTTCATCGCCGACACCACTATACTTAGAGCGACTGTGCAAACGATCGTTCCCACCAAAACCGCCCAAAACAACAACCAAAAAGCCAAACCGATCCACTTGGTTTTTCGTTCGCAAAACAAATTAGACATTTTACTATTTCCTTATAAATCAATTACTTAATATTTTCTCAAGGCAAAAAAATTATTGCGTACCCAATCCGCCTTCACTTGAGCCGCCCATTCCTTGGCTTCCTCTTTGCTTTCAAATCGCTTCCGCAGTCGGCGGATTTGCAACCATGCGAAGCCTTCTTTCCGCTTGCCGCGCACATCCGCCCGCCAAATTTTTCGCCGTTTATGGGTTTCATAATCGTGCCAAGTGTCCTCATAGACTCCGGCGTGTACCGCATATTCGTGTCTCATTTCAGACGGCCTTTCTTATCGGATAATTAAGGAGCTGTATTTCTTAACGATACCGGCCTGCATCTTGATACCGTTCTTGTTTGCCGTGCGTACCGCGCCGCGCATCAATTTGCTCATCCGGCGCGTATTGCCGTTACTATGTTTAATCAGTTCCAAGAGCGTTTCTTCGTCCGCATCAGGCAAAGCCGCTTTCGCAATCTCAAAGAGTTCGTCATCCGGCAAAGATTCGCCCAAATTCAGCGCAACAGACACGCGGCTATAAAGTTGCACCAGCTCGCCATGCTTACCGCGCAGGTTGGCCACCAGTCGGGGCATACCACTCAATACCAAACCGCAGCCCGTCTCATCGTGCAGACGGCGTACAATTTCAAGGGCGCGTAACGGCAGGTTTTCCGCTTCATCGACCACAATCAGACGGCCCGAATCGCGCAGGCGGTCAGATACAGACTCAAACAAATCATTCAGACTGCCCATCGCCGAAACCTTCGCCGCCGTCGCCAACTTGCGCATCAAGACCAAAGCCGTAAAGCTCGGATTAGCCTCAATCAAGATGGCCGCTGGGTTTTTCTCGCAGTAGTTTTTGACCGCCTGAGTCTTGCCCAATCCCGCCTGACCGTAGATCACCACTGTTTCGCCGCCTTCGTGCGCATCGCGCATCACTTCCGCGATTCGGCGGGTCGTCTTAGTCGATACAAAACCTAACACCAGCTCTTCGCGTTGCGCTTTACTGTCCTGCATCTCCAAAAATGCCTCGATTTTCGGCTCGATGGTTTCATAATTGCCGCCTTTTTCCGCATAAGTGCCGTTCAGATACATACTGATGGAGGCCGGAGAAGTACCGATACCGCGTGCCAGTTGGGTTTGGTTCATGCCTGATTTGGCTTTAAATTCAGCCAGTTTTTGTTGCAATGTATGATTGATTTGTTTCATTTTTTTAGTCCTTTTAAAAGAGGTTTAAAACCGTTTTAACTTCTATCCGCCTCAAACAGCACAAAATCGTCTGTGCCCGTTTTAGGTAATACCGCATACTCCGCCTCGATGACGTTTCCTCCCAAATTTCCCAGCTCGTCCCAAGCTGCCGCCTGTTCCAGTGCCGGATTGACTTCCGCATTCGCGAGCTTGATCGCATTTTCCGCCCGCTTGATTTTGCCTTTTCGGCGTTTTTCCGCCAGTTGGTCGATACGCGCTGTCGGGAAAGCCTCGCGGGTATTGCCGTTGGCCTGAGCCTTAGTAATAAACTTGCCGTCCATATCAAACACATTGACCGCCGACGCATCGCTCAAATCGTAGCTGACCCGTACCTCGTCCTTGTGATACTCCGCCAGCTCGGTTGAAAAATAAGAGTTGTTGAACAAATCCAGCCAACCGCGCTGTACCTTTCGCACCTCTTGCGGCATAAACATCGTCGCCAGCTCTTCCGCCGACAACATATCCGGCGCGATACCGTCCTGTTCCAGCCTCATTTCCCGATAAGCCTTCGGCGTATAATGCCCACCGTCCGGATGTCGGGGCAGCTCGCCGTGCGGACGGTTGTTGTAATCATCGATACACTTGACCACATCCGCGATAAAACGCGACCAGCTCGGCAGTTTTTTCAAATATTTCTGTTGTTCCTCCGTCAAATCCTTGCCTTTTTCCAAAGCGTTAAACGCACTTTCCATCTTGCGGTACATCAGATTCTTCGTGCTGCTGTCCATTCCTGCGCCCGCAAACGTCTCATACTGGCGCGCCATCTCAATCAGATTGTCTTTCCACCATCGCTCAATGATGCCGCGCCCTTGCGGGTTGCCCGCGATACCCGTTTCATGGCGGATACCCAGTCGGGACGTAATACCCGTGATTTCATGGTCTATCGTCTTACCGGTTTGGCCGCCGCCGTTATCCGAGTAGTAGATAATCGGCAAACCAAAGTGCTTGACCCCGATACGCAGAGCGTCCGATACCGCCACACAACTTTCAGCGAGAGATACCGAAAAAAACCCACCACAAACCGCGTACAACCATCAATAATCACCGTCACTTCCGGCTTAAACGGCCTGCCGTGTACCGGATGCGCCACCTTCGCCTTAAAGCTGTGGCCGTCGCCAATCCAAACATCGTTCGGCTTCAAAGCCCCCAATCACGTTTCACATAAGGCGTGAGCGATTTATAAAGTCGCCCCCGTTTTTCCCTGCTGCGCTCCTGCATAATCATCGGCGACTTGTCCCAAACGCGCCGCACCATACTCAAGTTAGGCACATCGTTGAGTAAGCATATTTTTCCGCTTCAGCCCACTGCACAAATACAGCGGTAGCTGTGCGCCAGCTTTGGCGCGGACGGAATATTGTGAAACTGCATAAACATCGGCAACCAACCGTAGCTCTCAATCGGCTTAACCGCCTTCGTCGTCTTCGGAGCCAAAGCAACCAACCGCTCCGTCGCGTTTTCCGCTTTCAAATAAGCAGAAATCCAGCCGTCTAAAGTACGTTCGCCAACCTTCGCCGACCGGCTGCGGTCATTGGCCTTTTCCAAGTTCCCAAGCGTGACCGCGTCCAATTTACCTTCTGCCAGCAAGCCCAAAAACTGAGCCACCGCAGCCTTCGCAGAGCAACCGTATTGATATTTGATACCCAACACCGCCGCCACCACCGCACATCGCGCATCCGCCACCGACCGTTGTTTCTCGTTCAACAGCTTGGCCGCTTCAGCCAGTGCCTGAGCCGACATCGCCGTCCCCGGTCTGACTTGGGGCAGGGTTTTCGGCATCTTCTCCGCCAGCTCGTCCGACTGCCGTTTCATGATGGCTGCTCGGATTTCGGCGGGGAGGGAAGCGATTAAGTATTTTTTCAGACGGCCTCCACGCGCTTTGCCAACCTCTTCGATGTACGGCCAGTCCTGCGTTTTGGCACGGTATCTAATGCTTTCTAGGTTCTTGGGAAGACAGGGCAAACTTAAATTTTTCAGCTCCTCTAAGGATATGGTGTTGCTCATTTACTGCTCCTGATATAAACTTTTGTTTACTCTTTTGAGTAAGTTAAACCTGTTTGGGATAACGGCTAGGCCAAATCTCTTGAGGTGGGATGCCGAGAAAGTCTGAAATAATCCGTTCGCCTTTTGGATATTTAAATTGCAACGCGCTTTTTAATGTATTCGCGCTTAACCCTGGATTCGATTGATAGTGCAGTAATTGTTTTTCCCGCGTTTACGAACTGTCGCCACAATTTCCGCACGATGCCAATCTTGTTTTTTTGTCTTTCCGCATCTTCAATTTTCACCATTAATCTTTCTTTTAGGGTTTCCATACTCATTCCTTTTGGGTTTGTTTGCTAAGTCATATGACTTAGTGAAACGAATAATACTAACCAAAAGGATAGTTGTAAACCCTTTTGGTTAGTCAATTTACAAACAAATGGCGATTATTTTTATAAACTTTTGTTTTTTTGATTAAGATTATTTCTAACCAAAAAGGGAAGGTTTTTTTGGTTAGTCTTTTTGTTAGAGAGAAACACATGACTTTTTAAAAAGCAGACTTCAGCTTTTATGGCCGGATTCGACATTGGAGGATATAGCCTCCAAGATAGATATGTCCTACATGGGACTGAATAAGGTATTTGCTAAAGATGGTTTGCCAAAGGCTGAAACACTTATAAAAAAATTCAAGAAGTTACTAAGCTGTGATTTAAACTGGTTACTGACTAAGCAAAGGTTTGCCGTTTGCTGACAAATCAAGACCGGAGAACGTTGGAGCATTCCCGGTATCCAATACCTAGCTCAGGCGCAGTGGATACCTTGGGCAATCCGGTTGATCTGCGTGAGTTTGTCTTTATCCCGCGATACAGCGTAGAAGCGGCAGCAGGGCATGGACAAGCAGTGAATGATGAAAAACCATTATTCTGCATGGCTTTCCGGAGATACTGGATAGAAAACTACGTTACCCGGCAGACGGACAAGCTCTCCGTAATCGCCGTCAAAGGCGACAGCATGGAAGGCATCCTGAACCACGGCGACAACATCCTAATCAACCACGCCGAAACCGAGCCGCGCGACGGCCTGTACGTCCTACGCATAGGAAACGACCTGTTCGTCAAAAACATCCAACGCCTGCCCGGCCGGCTCTTAGTTAAATCCGCCAATCCCCTCTACGAGCCTTTTGAGATCGACCTCACAGCCGACAACACCGATACAGCCATCATCGGCCGGGTAGAATGGTTCGGCCGTACCGTAAACTGATTTTAAAACCCTCTTAAAATAGTTTTAAAAATTTCCCAATCCCGTCAACTTCAAACAAAAAACCGCGCATTCCGGCGCGGTTTTGTGAAAAAGCTGGCGTAACTTTTCCGGATACAAAAAAACGCCGAAATCCACGTCTTTCCGAGATTTCAGCGTTTTTTTACTCTATTTGTTCCTTGTGCAAAAACTAACAGCCCCCCCACAGTAGGTTGTCAGGTCGGGCAAACACACGCAAAATGGCTTTGC
>BNJS01000487.1_pt1 | contig 36986 bp, 62 predicted proteins | sample 8540461 | NCBI WGS metagenome assembly BNJS01 (sample SAMD00202454, study PRJDB9452) | human saliva metagenome | isolation source: human saliva | place: Japan
GTAGTTGCAGTGAGATGAGACATCGTCGTTCTCGTGGCACACCACGCATTGCCAATCGTTTGTTACGTCGTATTTCCGTGATTTCGCACAAGTGCTTAACGATGGTCATATCTCTAGGATATTGCTCAAACTGCACCAGACCGTTTAAAGGTGGATTCCCTGGTTTAGATGAAGTCGATATCTCGTTACTGCGCGGAATTATTGAACGTTTCCCACGTGGTCCAGTAGGTCTTTGAATTCCTTTGCGATACGCAATATCAGAAGAGACAACAACACTGGAAGATGTATGAACCATATCTCATACAGATAGGCTTTGCGGAATCGTATCACGAAGTCGTGGTCGTGGCAACAGAGAAGGCTCACGAGCGCCTGCATATTACACATGCCTCGGACACATTGTTTTTAAGAATTTATTACGTACACATAACTTAAATGTGCTGTTTATGTAAAAAGGCCTGAAAATACGTGAATTTTATGTGAAAAATTACCGATTTCTGTAAAGAATGCAATGAATCATATAAAATAATGATATGTTTAAAAGAAAATAAGAAAAACAAGTCTTTGTTATGTACAGCGTATATCGCCACAGTGTTATTTGGTGGATATGCTTCTGCACAACATGTATATGCGGATAACACGGCTCCAACATCGATACAAGAAGTTTTACCGGTCGTCAGCGAAGCTCTGCTGCGATTTAAATCCACAAGAGACGATTAAGCATTCTATCTTGGCTAGGAGCAGACGTCGGCCCCAACAGATAAGGGATTGTAAGCATATCGATATGGGTAAACACAAAGTTAATATTAGAAGGCTTTGATCGTAACCTCAGCAGGTATTCAACAGGGCAACTGCGCGTGTAACTTTAGTCACACAAAGATAACTGACGATAAGACACTGGGATATTCCTTTATCCAAAAGGCATTGATTGCTGTAACAATGGGTACTGCTCCTGTTATTAAAATTGAAGTCTGATTCTCGTTACTGTTAACAATGGTGATGCTTTGGAACGCTTCCAACTACGTTTCATATATTACCATGATGCTCTGGTGTTTTACCAGCATTAACAACGACTGGAAACGTAGATAATGTCAGTCATTGATGGTAACTACACTGTTTTATATAGGCTCGTTGTGCAGACAACTGGTAATAAGTCATTTGCACGTTGAATGTTACAGTAAAGACCCGCAAGAAGTGATTGATACCGCGATTGAAAGTAAGAGCGTAAAGCAGCTGAAAATGAAAAGATCTCAAGCCGCGAAACACAGCGCTTGAAAAATAGTTCGGAATTTAGCATTTATCAGTTCTGCGCAATTACTTGCGGATGCCGGATGAAGCTTGGAAGGCTTATAAAAAGCGATTAATTACGGATCATGAAAACTGGGTAGATACTGGTAATACCACCATTTAGCCAATGTACATGGTGGGTAAGAGATCCGTCGCCATCAGCAGGCTGAACTGCGTAGTTTGATGGGTACTGGTAACCAATGGGCAAATACAGCTCGTTTGCGTTTAGGATATTCTGTTTTCTAATACACCGATGGTTGGTGACGTCATGCGGTATTTCGGTGGCTGGGCAAGAAGGTTCAGATGGTCACTATGCGTCACGTTGGCACTCGTAGAGGGTATCACAACCGATGGTTCTGTTATTAAGATTCCGAATGTGGCAGTGCAAGCCGGTAATGGTCACGCCATACACTCACGTGTTATCTCTAATCCATCAAGATTCGAACATATCCACTATTATGATTTTGGAAGATACGTTGTGTATCTTCCATTTTTGATAGTTGAAATCATCACTTGTTTTGAATAAAATACTCTATATGAGTAGAAAAGATGAACAACGAAATTACGTATGAACTGTGGTTGCTTACTTCTTAATGACATTTGCTGTATATATTGCGATATATATGCCTTTTGTATTCTTGTTTAGTATCATAAATGGATTTTTGAGTTTACATCCATATATCAAAACTGATTATCTCATATTCTCTTCTTTGAAGCTGATCGTAGCGAGTTACGGCAGTTGTAATGCGACTCACCAATTGTAAAACTCAATTATTCGTTTATAATCCGGTCAAACAGGATGATAACAGAAAGAAGGATTATTATGGAAAAAGTGATTTATATACAATTGATCGCGAAAAGATAACCGCGGAATAACACGTGGAGATGATATTCCGAAAGATCTTTTATCATTTAGTTGTACATGGCTGCATTCAATGGACCAAATGTTGATTCAACAAAGACAAACCTTTAAAGAGTGGATGGCACCAATATGTGGGATGCCGCAACAGTTGGTGGTCTCATAGGCGATTGGTGAAAGATAGTCGTCAGGGCAGCAATGCGAGAAGTTATGAAGAACTCGATTGAAAGATGGATTTAGAAAAGCACCCCACTCCAGTGCTGGTACAAAGTACTCAGTGAAGGTTTTTGATGATATTTATATATTCTAGAAAAAGAGATTGATATTTCAAAATTAACCCTTCAATATGAAGACAGTACAGGCTGTTGCAAAATGGGCAGGTATTGAAGAAATCTTGATATGATCGTTTAAAGAAGTTTATACCGTATGATGAGAAAGTGTTATTCAATTTCTCATTCCATCTACATCAAGTTAGAACAGTCTGATCAAAAGTAAGCATCGTGCTATTTTCATTGGAAAATGATGGATACAATGGCATAATCTAACCAAAGCAAAGAAAAAGAAGTAGTAATATTGGCAGGTTTTGATAGAGAGTCGTGATTGGTGGAAACAGATAAAACGAAAATAAGGAAGTAGTCTTGGAGCTGTGTCTTTGAAGTCGTAGTAGAAGATGCCGTAGGGATGCACGTTGCGCTTATTTTGAGAAGCAAAGCAAAGCGTGTGCCTGATCGTTATACACACGTCCTACGCATAGGACGTATGCTTTACGAGAAGGTACTATGGTAAAGCACCTAGCACAAAAGTATGATTCCACAAAGCCGTGAAAGAAGGCAAATACGATCGATGGACGCAGGAGGATTTCACCGCAGGTGATAAATCGAAAGATCTCTTTACAATTGTAATTCTCCACCAAACGTTACGTATTTTGCATCGGTCACGCTTTGGGCTAATACATTACAAGATATTATTGCACGTTATAAGCGTATGCAGGGCTATGACATGTTGTGACCGCATGGATCATGCAGGTATTGCAACACAGGCAAAGGTGATGCACGCTTAAAGAGTGAAGGTATTTCTCGCTGATTTAGGACGTGAAAAGTTCTTGGAACGTGCATGGGAGTGGAAGGCAGAATATGCCAAGACAATCCGTACACAATGGGGTAAACTTGGAAACTCATTAGATTATAGTCGTGAGCGTTTTTACAACGGATGATGGTTTTAATGATGCGGTTGCGTATTTGCTTAAACTCACAATGAAGGTTTTAATCTATCGTGGTTGGCGTATCATTAACTGGGGATCCGGAAGCCCGTACAGCATTAAGTAATATCGAAGTTTACTATCAAGATGATCCAGGCAAGATGTATCACTTCAAATATGTTGTAAAGGAAACTGGTGAAGAATTCGTCGTTGCAACAACACGTCCTGAAACAATGTTTGGTGATGTTTGTGTTGTAGTAAATCCTAATGATGAAACACTGAATCACTTGATTGGTAAACACACTACAAAACCCAGCAAATGGACAGGAGTTACCTATTATCGGTGATGACTATGTAGAGATTGGTTTTGTACAGCAATGAAGTGTACACCAGCACACGATCCTAACGACTTTTGCGATTGCGGAAAGACATCATTTAGAAAAGCCAATCTGTATGAATCCAGATGGAACAATGAATGAACTCTGTGGTAAGTATGAAGGCATGGATCGTTATGTAGCACGTGAAGCTCTTTGTAAACAAATCGAAGCAGATGGAAACCGTTAAGATTGAAGAGATGACACATAACGTAGCGCACTTGAACGTAACACTGTGTTGTTGAACAGTATCTATCACAACAGTGGTTTGTTAAGATGAAGCCACTTGCTCAAGATGTACTAAAGTATCAAGCTGATGAAGAAACAAAGATTAACTTCTATCCAGAACGTTTTGAAAAGACATTCAATGGTTGGTTAGAAAATATTGAAGACTGGTATCTCTCGTCAGTTGTGGGGTCATCGCATTCCCTGCATGGTATAACACTGTGACTGGTGAAAACATACGTATGAAACTGATCCGAGGATACAACAAACTGGGTACAGGATGAAGATGTACTTGATACATGGTTCTCCAGTGCTCTCTGCGCTATTTGCGACATTGAAGTTACCGGAAGAAACTGAAGATCTTGAACGTATTATCCAACCAATACAATGGTTACAGGGTACGATATTATCTTCTTCTGGGTTGCACGTATGGCATTCCAGGAAAGACATTTTACAAAGAATCGTCCATTTAAGGATGTACTCATTCATGGCTTATTACGTGATGCGCAAGGCCGTAAGATGTCGAAGTCACTTGGTAATGGTATTGACCCAATGAAGGTTATTGAGGAGTATGGTATCGATGCATTACGCTTCTTCTTAACAACAAATTCAACACCGTGACAGGAAAGGCAGTTATATTCCTGAAAAGGTTGAGGCAGCCGGTAACTTTATTAACAAGATTTGGAATGCGTCTAGATTTGTATTCATGAATCTTCCGGAAGGAATGAATGTCGAAGATGTTGATTTAACACATCTATCACTTGCGGATGCGTGGATTATCAATCGTCTTAACGAGACAATTACGCATGTAACGGAAAACATGGAGAAGTATGAATTTGCTTTAGTTGGTAACGAACTATATTCCTTTGTATGGGATGACTTCTGTAGTTGGTATGTTGAGATGAGCAAGACGGCATTAAATGGTACGGATGAAGTAGCTAAACATGCTGCACAATCAACTCTATACGTATGTTTAAAGGCTATTGTTAGTTTATTACAACCATTTATGCCATTTGTAACTGAAGAGATTTATGATTTATTACCAGGTGCTAAGGAAAGTATCAACTTAGAATCATGGCCAACTGTGATTAAAAATGTAACTGCTTGTGATTTAACAGCAATGGCAAGAGTAATTTCTGCAATCCAAAAGATTCGTGAAGTTAAGATTGTAAATGATTTGAAACCATCTACATTAATTCATATTGCATTAAAGGATCTTGACGGTAATACAATCATGGCGGATGAAGCAATGTCTGCAATTATCATGAAACTTGCAAAGGCACAGTGGCAAGATACACTTGAAGGTGACTTAACAGTTGAGGCAATTCAAGGTGGTAGCTTATATATTCCATCTAGTGAATTAAGTAATCCGGAAGAAGAAATTAAGAAACTTGAAGCAGAGATTGAAAGACTTAAGCCCTGAGATTGCACGTTCAACAGGAATCCTATCTAATCAAGGATTTATTGCGAAGGCTCCAGCTAGCCAGATTGAAAAATGAAAAGCAAAAACTCGAAGCATATCAGAAGCAATACGCTGTTATCGAAGAGCGCTTTAAATGTATTGAAAAAGTAGTGAATATGTTATAATCATGATAACAATTCATGATTGACGGAGGTGCAGTATGTCAAATAAAGAAAACAAGCATACGCTATTAAAAGTATTAGGTGTTACATGCTGTCGCTGGTGCAAGTGCGTATGCAGGAGCTGGATACTATGTATTCGTAATGCGTTTGATTTACAAAATAGTAGATTTTTACAAAAATGTGGTTCATCAATGCACCAATATTACATATGGAAAGAAATGAGTGGTTTGCACATAGTAATCGTTTGATGATTTCATTGATTTCATGATGGGTTAAAACTACATGCATTACGTATCGAATCAAGAAGACTGTAAGTGGATTATCATCCAACATGGAACTATGCGCTTATAGTGGAACGTTATTAGAACATATGTGGAGGCTGACCATCGTGGTTTTCAATATCTTAGCACCGGATGCACGTGATATGGAATGTCTGGGTAGTACACTGGTCTTGGCTGGTGACACTTTGATTTAACCGTTAATCAACTACTTGAGTCAATCTCAGATCCGCTAGCAGAGATTGTATTATTGGCAAGGAACGTGGTGCAGCTTCTGTCATGAATGCGCGGTTGGCGATTACTATACCACGGAATGTAAAGTGTGCAACGCTGAAGGTGGAGGATAAAGAAACAAAAGATATTATCCAAAACTAAAGTACAAGACATTACCAAGTTTAATGGTAAAGTTTTGTGATGCTATCTGTCGACTTCTCATGTAAGACAAGCATGTATTTTAGTTCTAATGATATCAGTACACAACGTCAGTTAAGAAAACGCTGTAACTCCAATGTTATTCCTACATGGTTTATAAGATCGCGTCGTTCCAATTAGCCACGCGTATGATAATTATTATTCTGCGAGCAAGAAAGAGATGTATGTTTCAGAGCAGAGGACTTTGGTAATGAGCAGTGATCCACAATACTTCCCACGATTCTTTGACTTCATTGGGAAAAGCATGAAAATAACAAATTAAGTAGATTTGGTATCGATAAGATATCGTCTTTTCTATTTCATGTGCATGGAAAAAGAGGGTTAATTTCTGGATAATCTCAAAAGTGATTTGTAAGGTATTGAGAAAATGTAACCGGTTGCTTTATAATCAAAACAGTAGATAAAGGAGGCTATAATGGCTACGAAAAAGTATGTTTGTAAGTTTTCTGAAGGTACTGGTTCCATGTGAACTGCCTCGGTGGTAAAGGTGCTAACCTGCTAAGAAATGAGCATTTTAGGTATGCTAGTACTGGATGGAAGCTTCACTATCACAACTGAAGCGTGCAATGCATATTACGCAGATGGTAAGAAAATCAATAAGAATATCATGGACGAAATTCACAAGCATGTTGAAATGCTACAGAAGGCAACAGGTAAGAAATTAGGTGGATTAGAGAATCCTTTACTTGTTTCTGTACGTTCAGGTGCACGCATCTATGCCGTATGATGGACACAATTTTAACCTAGGTATGGAATGATGAAGTTGTTACAGTTGTTGAAGAAAAAGTCTGGCAACAAGAGATTTGCATACGACTCTATCGTCGTCTTCGTGCAGATCGTTCTCTGATGTTGTAATGGGATTATCCAAATCACGTTTTGAAGAAATCATTGATGAAGTTAAAGAAAAAGAAGGGCGTTACTCAGGATATCCAATTAGATGCTGAGGATATGTTCGAATTAACAAATCGTTTCAAAGCTTTCTATAAGAAAGAATTGAAGGAAGATTTCTCACAGGATCCAACAGCACAATTAGAACGTCAATCAGCCGTGTTCCGTCTGGCAGGGAATAATGATCGTGCTATCTTCTATCGTAAGATGAATGATATTCCAAGTTCTTGGGAACAGCAGTAAACGTTCAAACCATGGTATTCGGTAACATGGGTGATGATTGTGGAACAGGTGTTGCCTCTACTCGCAACCCTGCAACAGGTGAAAGAAAATTATTTGGTGAATACTTAATTAACGCGCAAAGGTGAAGACGTTGTTGCTGGTATTCGCACACCTTCTCCACCTTGCAGAACTTAAAAGGCAATGCCAAAGTGCATATAAGGACTTCACAGACATTCGTGCACGTTTGGAAAAGCACCACCATGACATGCAAGATATGGAGTTTCATAACTGAACATGGAAAAACTATTCATGTTACAAACACGTAATGCGAAACGCACAGCCGCAGCTGCTTTAAAGGTTGCTGTAGATATGGAGAAGGAAGGTTCTTGTAACGAAGGATCAAGCTTTTACTTATGGTTGATCCTAAACAATTAGATGACTTACTCCATCCACAGTTTGACGCAGATGACTTAAAAGAAAAGAAGAATGATGTAATTGTTAAAGGCTAGCAGCCTCACCAGGTGCTGCTTTGTGGTGAAATTGTATTCACTGCTGAAGAAGCTAAGACAAAGGCAACGATGGGACGCAAGGTTATCTTAGTTCGTCTAGAAACATCTCCAGAAGATATCGAAGGTATGCATGTATCTGAAGGTATCTTAACAGTACGTGGTGGTATGACATCTCACGCAGCTGTAGTAGCTCGTGGTATGGGTGCTTGCTGTGTATCTGGTTGTGAGACATTAAGGTTAACGAAGCCAAGTTACAATTCTGAGTAAAGGGTGAAGTGTTCAAGGATGGAGATATCATCTCCTTAGATGGTTCTACAGGTTTAGTTTACCGTGGTGAAATCAAGACAGTTCCAGCAACAATTTCTGGTAACTTCAAGAAGTTCATGCAATGGGCTGATGAACGTAGAACAATGAAGATTCGTACAAACGCTGATACACCAGAAGATGCAGCAAGAGCAGTAAGCTTTGGTGCTGAGGGTGTTGGTCTTGTTCGTACAGAACATATGTTCTTCAATTCCCCAGAACGTATCAAGGCTATCCGTGAATTGGTAGTAGCACAAAACGTTGAACAACGTCAGATTGCATTAAAGCAATTAGAACCAATGCAGCAAGGTGACTTCGAAGGAATCTTCGAAGCAATGGGTGGCAGAAGTGTTACAATTCGTTTACTAGATCCACCTCTACATGAATTCTTACCAAAGGCTGAAGCAGAATCATTAGAAGTTGCTAAGGCATTAGGAATCTCTGTAGAAGACTTGATGGCTGCTGCCGCAAACTTACACGAGTTCAACCCAATGATGGGTCACCGTGGATGTCGTCTAGACGTTACGATATCCAGAAATCGGTGTCATGCAGACACGCGCAATTATCAAGGCTGCTATCAACATCAACAAGAAGCACCGTGGTTGGAAGCTAGTTCCAGAAATCATGGTTCCATTAGTTGGTGAAAAGAAGGAACTTGACTATGTTGCACAGATTATTCGTAACAACTGCTGACGAAGTAATCAAGGAAGCTGGAGTGAAGCAGGATTATAAGATCGGTACAATGATTGAGATTCCACGTGCTGCGTTAAATGCCGACGAATTAGCACAAACAGCTGAATTTCTTCAGTTTCGGTACAAATGACTTAACACAGATGACATTTGGATTCTCACGTGATGACGCTGGTAAGTTCTTAGATGATTACTACAGTAAGCATATCTACGATAACGATCCATTCGCACACGTAGATGTAAATGGTGTTGGTAAGCTCATCTCTATGGCTTGCGATAGTAGGGTCGTTCAACACGTAAGGACATTCACGGGTGTCTGTCAGGTGAACATGGTGGTGACCCAGTAAGTATCGAGTTCTTCCAACGTGTTGGATTAACATATGTTTCTTGCTCACCATATCGTGTTCCTATCGCTCGTTTAGCAGCTAGCGCAAGCCGCAATTCGTAGCTGATGTTAAATCAACTGTTGTAGCAAAGAAGACAGTTGCTAAAAAGGTTACGAAGAAGGCTACTGCTAAAAACCAGTAGCTAAGAAAGTTAACAACAAAGACAGTTTCCAAGAAGGTAACGAAGCCAGTGGCTAAGAAGTCTCCTGCTAAGAAAACTGTTAAACCAGTAGCAAAAGAAGTCTACTAAGAAGGTTGCTTCTAAGAAGGTAGTAAAACCTGCAACCAAAAAGGTTACCAAGCCAGTTGCTAAGAAACCAGTAGCAGAAAAACCAGCCGTTAAGAAAGTTACTAAGAGTATCTGCCCTAAGGCTGTAGCTAAAAAGCCAGTAGCTAAGAAAGCTCCTGCAAAGAAGACAACTAAAAGTCTAAGCATCTATGATTAGGACTGCATATCATATTACAGTCCTTTTTAATACGTTATAATTGAGATATAAAAATATCATTAATATCTATGATAACGAGGTATATGTCATGGAAAAATATATTATGTCGATTGATCAAGGGACGACTAGTTCACGAGTGATTATCTTTAATCATGATGTTAAGGTTGTCTCTTCTGCACAAAAGGAATTTCACCAATACTTTCCCCAGACCAGAGTTGGGTAGAACATGATGCTAATGAGATATGGTTATCTGTATTGTCTTGTATGATGCAAAGTATGTTGGATGCTAATATCAAACCAGAACAGATTGAAGGTATTGGCATTACGAATCAACGTGAGACAACGGTTGTATGGGATAAGAAAACGGGCATCCCTGTTTATAAGGCAATCGTTTGGCAATCTCGTCAAACTGCAGAAATCTGTAATCAGTTAAAACAGAATAATCATGCAAGCATGATTCGTCAAAAGACAGGACTTCAACTAGATCCATATTTCTCTGCAACAAAGATTCGCTGGATTTTAGATCATATTGAAAATGGTCAAGAGCGTGCAGAAAGTGGTGAGTTACTTGCGGGTACAATTGATACTTGGTTAATATGGTGTCTTTCTGGAATGAAAGCACATGTGACGGACTACAGTAATGCATCTAGAACAATGTTATTTAACATCTATGATAAGAAGTGGGATGATGAATTATGCAGTCTTTTGAATATTCCAATGTATGTTACCGGAGGTAAAAGATAGTAGTTGTATTTTTGCATATACTGCTTCTGAGTATTTCTTTGGTAAGCGTGTACCGATTGCTGGCGCTGCCGGTGACCAACAAGCTGCACTATTTGGACAACAGTGCTTCGAGCGTGGCAGCGTAAAAAATACTTATGGTACTGGTTGCTTTATGTTAATGAATACTGGTAATACAAACACATCCAAGTAAGCATGGTTTGGTTACAACAATTGCTTGGGGTTATCAGGTGAGATCACTTATGCGCTTGAAGGATCAGTGTTTGTTGCTGGTAGTGCGGTACAATGGTTACGTGATCAGTTGAAGTTTTTTAAGACGGCAAAAGAGTCGGAGAAACTTGCTTTATCTGCAAGGGAAGAACATGAATTAATTGTAGTTCCTGCATTTGTAGGGTTAGGTGCTCCGTATTGGGATAATGATTGTCAGCGATGTTTGGTATTGCAGTGGTACAAGTAAAGAGGATATGACAAAAGCAACATTAGACTTATTGCCTATCAAAATAGAGATATTCTTGATGCGATGAAAGAAGATTCTGGCATTGCGATTCAGGCATTTCATGTATATGTGGAGCTTCTACATGATTATCTGATGCAGTTTCAAAGTGATATTATGCAATGTGTAATTGAACGTCCAGCAAAATGTTGAATCTACCGCACTTGGTGCAGCGTATCTAGCGGGGCTTGCAGTTGGGCATTGGAACAACTGATGAGTTAAAGAGAGAAAGAAATAGTCATATCTTTACACCGATGATGAATATCTCAGATGTAAATGATTTATATGAGCGTTGGCAAAAGGCAGTTGCCTGTGCACGGATGTTTACAAAAAATATGGAATAATCTTATTCTATAGAGGAATTGTGCTTGAAAATCCCTTTAAAATGGGGGTATATTGTAAGTGAAATAGGAGAGCGAAGCTTTCCCTTGTGTTATGTCTGGAAGCATATGGAAAACATTGATAAATTGATTGAATTATTTCAGCCAGTATTTGACGAATGCCACGTTCGACTTTACGAGATTGTTTGGCTTAGTAATGAAAAGACATTACAGGTCGCAATTGACAATGATGCACATGCAATTGCACTTAGATATTTGTGCAGAGGTAAGTGAAAAGTTTGGCGTAGTCTTGGACAAGTATGATCCAATTAAAGAAGAGTATAGTTTGAAGTCTGTAGCCCTGGTGCAGAGCGAGAGATTAAGGATTATGCTGAGTTTGAACAGTTAGTAGATGAATACATCTATGTACAACTCAAGGAACCATTTAAGAAGATGGTAGAGATTACTGGATTTGTTCGTGCTGCTAGTGCTGGAAGCGATTGACTAGAGTATCGTGATAAAGCGTGACGTACTGCAAACGATTGAAAAAGAACAATATTTGTTTTGCTAGATTAGCAATTAAATTATAAGGAGAAATCATGTGAGATTAAACACACAACTTCTGAAAATGCGATCTGCGGTGTGAAGATGACAAGAATGTGCCTGAGAATATCGTATTAGAGGCATTAACAGAAGCTGTTGCGAAAGCATTCAAGAAGGATTCTGAATTACAGGATATTGAAGTAAAGGCAGAAATCAATAAGAAGAGTAAGACGATTGATATCTACCAGTACTACAACGTTGTTGAAGAAGTAGAAGATGATGAATTAGAAATTTCATTAGAAGATGCTAAGAAGATTGATTCTAACGCTGAGTTAGGTGGACAAGTTCGTGAAAAGAAGGAAATTACTTCGATGTCACGTGCTGCTGCTTCTTTAGCTAAGAATGTATTCCGTCAAAAGATTCGTGAAGCTGAAAAGGTTGCGGTATATAACGAATACATGGACCAGAAGGATGAGATATATCGGTACATGAGAATCAGTTAAGGATAAGTTCACTTTAATTAGTTTGGGTAAGACAGTTGCTTTACTTTCTAAGTCAGCTGAGATTCCTCATGAAAAACTAACAGAAGGACAAAGTATTCGTGTTGTAATTACTGATGTGCAAAAAGAAACAAAGGGTTCACAGGTATTAGTATCACGTGCTGATGCGACTCTTGTTAAGCGTTTATTTGAAAAAGAAGTTCCTGAAATTTATCAGGGTGTTGTAGAAATTAAATCAATTGCTCGTGAAGCTGGCGAAAGAACAAAGATGGCTGTTCTCTCACATAATCCTGATGTAGATCCAATTGGCTCATGTATTGGTCCTCGTGGCTCTCGTGTTCAAAAGATTATCGATGAATTACATGGTGAAAAGTTTGATATCTTCCAATGGAGTGATGATATAACAGAACCGTTTAAGAATGCTACACCTGCGGAAATCATCTCTTGTTCTACTGTGACAAGATGATAGTTTACTTGTTATCGTTTAGTGAAGATCAATTATCGTTAGCTATCGGTGTTGTGGTAAGAATGCTCGTCTTGCGGTGAAGTTAACAGGTCATAAAATTGAGGTTAAGACTGTCAAGAAATCAAAGGATATATTTGGTGATGAATTATCGCCCAGGCTGAAGTAATGAAGCAAAAGTTAGTTGAACAAGCAAAGGCTAAGAATGTTGAACGTCAAAAGGCTGCTGCTAAGGAAGAAGAAGAAAAGAGACTTGGCAGCGATCAGCAAGCTCAGAGCTGAAAAATCCTGATACGATTGTTGATGAAGATGAAGACTATATTCAGAGGAATGATGCGGAAAGAGTAAACGATACACCATCGATGAGATTTCTAATCAACCAGATGAAGAAGAACATCAAGAAGCACCTGTTGAAGAACTTGTGGTTAAATCAAGAGGCTGAAGAGGAGAAGCCAGTTGAAGTTAAGGCACGCAGAAGAAAAAGCTTCGTAAGCATGCGGACTTAGAGGAATCCAGAAGGCTAATGGCGTTTCACACTTTGAAAACTTGTTGATTCTGGCCTAAGAATACAGATTCTAAGTACAAGAAGAAAAGAAGAAGGATGAAGAAGAGCACAAGGTTGAAACAAGATCTTGAAGAACAAAATCAAGAAGAACTTGCTTGTTACGATAATCAACCTGTCTATAGTGAAGAAGAGTTGGCTGAAAATTGAAGCTCAACAGGAATCCGAAGGGAGAGAAGGAGTATGACATCGACTACGATGAGTATGAAGAATACTACGATGACGATGAAAATATGTAAGCATGCCTAAGAAAATTCCTAAATGCGTAATGTAGCAACCGGAGAACAGCCCCTGAGAGAGAGTTGCTCTGCGTTGTTAGAACACCAGAGGGTACATTAGCTGTTGATACAACAGGTAGAACAAAATGGCATGGTAGCATATTTAAAGAAAGACTTAGCAGTCATTGAAATTGTTAAGAAAGAATAATGCTTTTAGGTAAAGCATTATCACAAAAAGATTCCAGATGAATTCTGGGATGAAATTACGAAAAGCAATGAAGTAGTGGTATCCATTTTGAAAGGAAGGGATGTTACCGATACAGTATTTCGAGATGCAACTCAAACAAAGAAAGAGAGGCACATAAATGCCAGTTCCAACAAAACGCAAACCTGCAAAATAAGAAGAATGTTTCCAACAATCGTAATAATACGAAGAAAAACCATTTAACAAGAATGAGAATCATCAATCTAAACAACCAGTAGAGATTACAGAGATTACATTCACTGACGGTATTACAGTTGGTGAATTAGCAGACAAATTAAATCGTCAATCAAGTGAGCTCATCAAAGCATTGTTTATGGAAGGTAAGATGGTTACCATCAACAGTGCACTTGAAGATGAAATGGTTGAACTCGTATGCGCATGAATTACAACATTGAAGCCGTTAGGTGAAAGAAAGAGAAGCAGATAGCTTTCGGAAGATGTAGAAGAAGATCTCTGTAGGAAGATCCACAGGAGCGTCCACCTGTTGTTATTGATCATGGGTCACGTTGACCATGGTAAGACAACATTATTGGATACAAATCCGTCGCTCTAAAAGTAGCCGCTGGCGAAGCTGGTGGTATTACACAAGCAATCGGTGCGTACCAGAGTTACAGTCAATGGTCAAGGTCACTTTTCAGATACCCAGTGACATGAATCACTTTACCGCTATCGCGTGCTCGTGGTGCTAGTGTGACTGACTTAGCTGTTATTGTTGTTGCGGCTGATGATGGTGTTATGCCCAGACACGTGAGGCAATTCGACCAGCAAAGGCTGCTGGGAGTTCCAAATTATTGTTGCTGTAAATAAGATGGATAAGCCAGATGCAAATCCCGACCATGTTAAGTCTGAAATGGCTGAACTTGGAATCACGCCTGAAGAATGGGTGGCGATACTATCTTTCGTCAATACCAGTGCGAAGAAGGGTGATGGTATTGATGAATTATTAGAAACAATCTTAATCGTTTCTGATGTAAAGGAATTAAAGGCTAACCCTAACCGTACAGCAACTGGTACAGTTGTTGAAGCAAAACTCGATAAGGGCAGAGGTCCAGTTGCGACATTAGTTGTACAGAATGGTACATTAAAACATGGTGACCCAGTTGTAGTTGGTACATGTTTTGGTAAAGTACGTCGTATGACAGATGAAAATGGTAATGAACTTAAGACAGCAGGTCCATCACGGCCAGTAGAGATTATTGGTTTAAATGATGTACCAGAAGCTGGTGATATCTTCCGTTCTTATGAGAATGAAAAGGAAGCACGTGCCGTTGCGGATAGACGTAAGCGTCGTAAGATTGATGCCGACCGTCGTAAGACAAGCGCAATGAGCTTAGAAGACTTATCATCACAGATTGAATCTGGTGATTTAAAGGAAATTCCAGTTATCATTAAGGCGGATGTACAAGGTTCTGCAGAAGCTGTAAAGTCCTCTATGGAGAAGTTAGATGTATCTGGTGTACGTGTGAATGTTATTCACGCTACAGCGGGTGCTATTACAGAATCTGATATCATGCTATAGCAGTGCGTCTAATGCGACGATTATTGGTTTCTCTGTCTCGTCCTGATGCAAATATTCGTAAGAAGGCTGGAAGAAGCTGGCGACACAATTGCTTTGCATGACATCATCTATAAGGCAAAACATGAAGAAATGGAACTTGCGATGAAGGGTATGCTTGAGCCAGTATACAAGGAAGTGTAATTGGACAGGCAGAGATTCGTGAAACATATAAGGCTTCAAGATTGGTACAATCGCTGGCTGTATGGTTACAGATGGTGTTTGTTTCGTTGTAATATTCGCTTAATTCGTGATGGTATCGTTATCACACTGGGAAACTTGCTTCCTAAGATTCAGATGATGCTAAGGAAGTATTATCTGGATTTGATTGTGGTCTTACGATTGAAAAACTATAACTGTTAAGATTGGCGATACAATCAGCACGAAGATCGTGAAGTGTCATTAGAAGGATAAAGTATGGTAAGTGTAAACAAAAAGATTGGAAGGAATTATTCGTGAATATTTCTGAAATTATCCAGTTTGGTGTAAAGGATCCTGATGTTGGATTTGTTACAATTACGGATGTTCAGGTTTCAAATGACCATAGTTATGCGAAAAGTCTTTGTAACATTCTTAGGACAGAATCCGCGTATGCAAGCTGGTTTACGTGCATTGAACCGTGCTGCAGGATTTATCCGTTCAGAACTCTTCCAAGCGCATGACAATTGCCGTGTACCTGAGTTAAGTTTTTGTGATTGATGAAAACAGAGATGAATGGTCGTCATTGACGAAATCATTGCTCGTATTCATCGTGAAGAAAAGAGTGAACTGAACAGATGTGTGCCAGAGGAGAAAACTTGTAGGGGAAGTCAGCCTTATATCACCTATATAGAAAGTGAAAAGGAGGTACTATGAGAAAGATTACCGTGAACCAATGCAATGAGAAGCGTGTGCTATGCATGGAGGAACGTAACACTTTTATCTGAAGAATGTCGCAACATTATTTTTCTGCTGTAGATGCGATGAATGCTGGTTGGCAGGAAAGATAACCCACATTTACAACCAAAACTCATCATTACAGTCAGACTTTAAACAATTATCGATTTTATGTACGGAGTATATTGAGTTTTTACGTACTAGCGCGGTAGTTAATGCAACACGCAAGATGAATTAACGAGTCAAGCTGGAATGCTAGGAATGTAAAGGAGGAAAAAATGAGTAATATTCAAATTTCATTAGCTGAAGTAAGTGATACAGCAGCTAAAACTGTTCAACGAATCAAAATGATGTATGATGATTTAACGCAAATGCAAAAGAGAAATAACATCATTAAATGGTACTTGGGTTTCTGATGGTGGTGAGGAGATTCGAAATCGTTTCCAATTATTTGCAAATCGTTTCGAGAAGTATCGTGTACTCATTGATGCGTATGCAAAGTTTTTAGATACTACAGTTTCTAGTTATGATTCATTAGAAACAACAATTACAGGAAATGCATCCGGTATTCAGTATTAGGAAGCTTGCCGTACTGCTTGTGTTATGTATGTTAGTTCCATTTGTTGGATGTAAAAAGAAGGTGACTGATACAATGACAAATGGAGAATGGCTAACGGAACTCACTACACAAGCAGGCATCACTTACTATCAACAAGAGGAACCGTATTTTTTAAATATAACTTCTAATTCGCCGTATTTTACTGTTGTACAATCATCTGTTGAATGGGAAGTATTAAACCCATCCAAAGCATTTAATCCATCAGCTACATTAACAAGAGAGATGGTTGCGTATACATTAATGAATATTATCTCAAGAACACATGAGTTTTTCAGATACTATTAAAGATTTACAAGATTGTAGTTATCCAGATCATGTCAAGGCTGCCGTTGCCAGTGGTTTGATGAGCCTTGATGAGCGACAACGTTTTCGTCCAAAAGATCAGATTTCAAAAGAAGAGGCTGATATTTAGCACAGGTTATTGATATTGTTAATAATCGAAAAATTTCACAGATACACAAAACAACAGTTCAATTGAAAAGATGACGTTCAGTTTGGGGATGATGAGCTGAAACAATTTTGATGAAGAAGGATTAACCGCATTATTTGAATCAGATTCTTTCTATAAGAAATGGAATGTATATCGTATATGATGATACATACTATCGTAGTAAATTGTGAGTATACAAATCAAGGAATATTAACAACTTTAGAACAAGTGAATATGGAAGATGTTATTGAACAATTTGATATTCAAGGTGGTACAGATTTAGAGTTTAATCATGCAAAAATAGTTGATGGAAATGGAAATGTAGTTCAAGAAGGGACAGAGCAAAGTCACTCTCTGTCCTTAATGTCAACCAGCTTAATCAATCATACATTCGAAATAAAATGGCTGAATAGCACTAAAAGGTACTACTAGTTCTCACATGCAGAGGTTTCTAAACAATTGCAAGTTGGTGGACTGTTGTATGCAAATGCGGCATTAGATAATCTACATATTCAATATAAATGGGACAAGGATGAAGATAGAATTCAATACGGCTATTTGAAAGCAGACTTTACTACTTTAGAGAATATTGGTTTACGTAATGGTATGAATAAGGAGTTATATGGAGATTTCTCAAAACTAAATCCAAAAGATTTTATTAGTACCGTACAGAATATCTTTCAAACAAAACAAGAAGTTATAACGGATACGATTACATTATGTACGGTTAAGATTCCTATGCCAAATGCTCCTATGGTATCTGTTGTAATGAAACTGAATCTAAACATATATGCGACTGGTAAAGCTGAATTATCATTTGTACAAAATCATGTTTTGGGATGTGAGATTCGTAATGGTAATATGCGTAGCATTTCTGATCATAGTAAGAAAGCTACCGCATCAATTCGTGCTGAAACAGGTATTACACTTGGTACGAACCTAGCATTACATGCATTCAATCAAAATATAATGGATGCAGAGATTGATGCAGGTGCGAAAGGGTATTTCCATACTAAAACATATCTCTATAACGAAGAAGGGAAAGCAGAACCATTTGATATTGATGTGCAACCAGACCTTGTGGAAGAGTTATCTGAAGGAAATCCTGGATATCAAAGCATGTACAGAACCAAATGCATATTGGCTGGTGTAATTTTAAAACTGAATAGTAGTAATAGCTTAGCAGGAAGATTTGGTTTTAGCAGAAATATTCCTATTCTTAGTGAATCGAATGCACCCTTGTTTCCAAAGGGGAAAGTTACCTATGAAAACTGGATGAGTGTTGATCATTGCAGTTGCGAAGATAGAGAAAAAGTACCAAATGTAGAAGCAATACAGGTGAAAAAGAGAATTACATTAAAAAGATTATTCATTAATTTCTGGTGTTGAGGGTCAGTACATCGTATACAAGGACAGGTCTACCAGAAGGATATACTCGTTGAAGACTCTAATTTATATAAGTAAGAATACAGATATCGCTGAAGTTAGTTCAGCGGGTGAAGTAATTGAAATAAATCAGGTGGTACAGATATTGTAGATACAAACAAAAGACAAAAAGTATCTCGTGCATTGTCATATATTGGTCGTTGAGATAAATCGAAATGATTTTTATATACTGAATATAAAGATGAACTATGCTTGATATTGGTTGATGAGAATCGAGTAGAACATACAGTATTCGGTTCTCATTTTACGTTATATCAAAAAGAAAAAATAGTGTTGTAATACAGCTTGTTGAAGATGGTGTTTTTATCTGCTGCAACATGAACAATCGTGTATGATCTCATGATATACGGTTTACAGTCATACCCTTACTACAAGGATGGAGCTAATTTAAGTCATATCTTTATCAAGATACAATAGTGATTGGTACAGTCATGAATGATATAACTGTTTCTACAGAGTTATTAAATCGAAACGCTATTACGATACATTTTGATACAAAACAAATTGAAGTAAATTCTTCCATTCATGCATATATGAATCATAAGCGTATCCATAATGCGACATATAAAACAGGAGATTTTGCTAGAAATATATTATCTACGAATTCTATTTGATGAAGATTTTATCATCGTAAACCATCCATCGAATACGAGTTGCCATTTAAGTAAAGTCTTACTCTAAGACAACTATGTTATCTCCAATTCAATACGTAGATAGAACAACAATCTATCAACCAGAAATCATAAAATGAATATACACTAACAGTAGATGAACCTGAACATATCAGTCAATATGAAAAGGTCTGTTATTTTTCTATAGGACCAGCAATTACAATGAGTTTAGCATCCATGAGTGGGGCATCTATTTCATGTATCGTGATATATGAACGGTAGAGATATATTAGACATGTTACCGATGATTCTACTAACAAGTATGATGTTGCTAAGTACAATTCTTTGGAATCCATTACAACAACTACATGAGAAAAAGAAAATCAGAAAAAGATACACATACGTAAAATAGAATATGAAGTGTACCTTTGAACAATTAAAAATCAAATATAGATAGTATTCATCAATCATATTTAAATTCCATTAAGAAACTATATGTAAATGATAAACAGTTACTACAGCAGTTATATCCTAAAATGCATTTATCTTCCAATTGGTTACGCAAAAGGTGCCATTAAATTTGTTTTTGGAAAAATCATTCCACTTTCAAAAAGTGATAGTTCATTTCAACAACATTTCAATGATATTGTTAATTATGCAAGGTCATTAGATGCGCCGTATTTTTTTGAAACTTCAAAGTGGGATCATATCGTTTTACATCAATTAAAATGAATTTACATTTGATGTACTTAGGTATATTTCTATATCTTATCGACCGCAAGATGTACTAATTGCTTGTTTGATTGATACAAATGATTTTATTCAGTTTAGTTGGTTAAAAAGATACCACATATTTATCATAGTGGTTCACGTTGTATTTCTTCCTCTATTCAGAATTTACAAGCAAAGACACAGAACTTCATGGGTATAAAAGTACTGTCTAATTTTTACGAAGCTGTATCTTAGCGAATTTAAAGAATGGATTACATTTGATACTATTGATCACTATCATATGACACATTTACTGAGTAGAAAAAGGAGATAAAGTTACTGTTCTTGACCATGAACAAAAGACAGTACATCGGTGTAAAGATTTCTATAAATTCATAAAAGTTGATATTCAACAAACATTATTTCCTAAATATCATCCATACAACTAACAATAACTATTCTTCTTTTCAATGTATGATGTTGATACGATTGAGGAATTAAATATTAGTGAAAGATGGTGTCATAGTGATATAACAAAATCAATGCAAATACGTTTTAGGAAGGATGCATATCATCAACCAATATACTTCGATTTGCATGAATGCAAGGATGGACCACATGGATTAATTGTCAGGTACAACAGGTAGTGAAAGAGTGAATTAATTACAACATTACTTTTTATCTCTAGCTATTTCTTTTTCACCTAAAGACTTACAAATTGTATTAATTGATTTTAAAGGTGGTGGAGCTGGGTCTGTATTATGTTTAGAAGGCCAAGAATTACCACATATCTGTGGTAATCTCTTTCAAATCTTGACGTGGAAGATATGAAACGTTCCTTACATGCATTAAAGAATATTTGTTCCTATCGCGAAAAATATTTAAAGAAGTATCTAATCATCTAGGTATCCTGTAATCAACTTAAATGCGTATCGAAAAGCAAATTACACTCGGCTACCGAATATCCTTCCTTAGCTGAACTTTGTAATTGTTGTAGATGAATTTGCTGAATTGAAACGAGAAAGACCAGAATTTCTTGAGGAATTAATTGTCATTGCGCGTGTAGAAGGTCTATTGGCATACATTTGATACTTGCAACTACAGAAACCTTCAGGAGTTGTAAATGATCAAATATGGGCAAATACAAATTTCGTATATGCATGCGTCGCAGATCGACAAGACTCGATGGAACTTCTTCATGATGCAAGAGCTGCTTCCTTACAAAGGCCAGGGAGTTTTATTTATCTAATGGTAGGTAGTCAATATGGTATAGCGGGATACGCACATGCGAAGAAAGAATCGATTCGGCATATCGAAATCTTAGACCAAGAAGGAAATATCGAAGCCACTCTTCCTTTCCAAAGCACCAACAAGCTCAGATTACGCAAGTAGCAATACAATACGTAAACTGCACCCTGAAAATGTTAAACCATTATGGTTAAAACCCATTGCCGTTATATCCAATTCATGATGATACTGAATTATCCATCGGCTATATAGATGATCTACTATTTATTTGAACAACCAAAATTAAATTTAGATTTTAATGTTCATCATAGTTATCTGTTTGTTGGAAAAATCATATCAGGAAAGAAAGAATCTTATTCAACTCTTGCTATATCGAATTCACGAAAGAAACCAACAGGTATTTTTGATTGATGATCTATTTTGTAAGAATGCAAAAGAAAAAGAATATTATTCATACAGATGAAATTGATAATGTCCGAGAGTTATTTAGAATTTTAGAAAATAGAACAGAGGCGTATTTGTTAATTACGGATTTAACAATATTTTTACAGAATGATTACTATAAGGAACTTCTAATTAAACCATTAGAAACAAATCAAAAAGTATGATATACATTTGCTAATAATAAATCAAAGTGTAGTAAATATACTGTATCGCATTTTAATGCTTATTTCTTCTAAGATAAGTTTAAGCAATGATAATGTACAAGAGATACAAGCACTATTTTCAACTGAAAAATGTATTCAAAAGAAACCTGGTTATGGACTAATCATGTTACATCAACAGTTGCTTGAGTGTAGTTTTTTTCAGATGGGTGTTAAGAATGAGTCGTAGCGATACCATATGTATCTATATTCAGTTTCCAATTATTGGAAGGGAATATGAATGTAGAGTCAATTTAGATAATCATTTTCAGGATATCTTAGAACAATTATTTATATTAAAAGATAAGGATATTGGTGTGTGTATCAGAAATCAGATGTGCCAATTATTCAATGTTTTGATACGAATCAATATTGTATATCAAACGAATCGTTAAGAACTTTACGTGTAAAAAGATGGTATAGACTTTCAAGGTTTATTGAACGGTGTAAAATACTGGCATGGAGGTTTATTAATATGACAAAAATTTAATGATATGCAATATACGCGTCCTGACTTTTGAAGAAACAAAGGCTAAGATGGAAGAACTTGTTTCAGAGATGAAACAGGCGAAGGATGCACCAACATTTTTAGACGCATTCTAAGGAATGAACAAGTTACGTCGTCATTTATATACAATGATAACACTTGTTAATATTCGTCATAGTATCAATACAGCGGATGAGTTTTACGATGCAGAAAATAACTATTGGGATGAGACAGGTCCACAGTATTCTGTCATTGAGAATGAACTGGTAAAGGCTGTATTAGATGCACCATTTAGAGAAGAATTGTTAAAGGAAATTCCAGAGACTTACTTCCAGTTAAGTGAATGTTCGTTTCAAAGTCATTCGATCCACGTATTGTGCCACTTATGATCGAAGAAAATAAACTTACAAGTGAGTATGGTAAATTAAAGGCTTCTGCGAAGATTGAATTTGATGGTGAGGTATTAAATCTTTCTGAAATTAGTGCTAAGGTTGATACGCCTGACCGTGAAGTTCGTCGTAAGGCTTACGAGGCGAAGATGGCTTGGTTTAAGGAACATTCAGTTGAATTTGATGAAATCTACGATAAGTTAGTAAAAGTTCGTCATCAGATGGCAAAAGAACTTGGCTATGATAATTACATTCAATTAGGTTATTATCGTATGAATCGTTTAGACTACAACGCTGATATGGTTGCAGGATATCGTAAACAGATTCTTGACTATGTAACACCGGCTGCTGCTCGCTTATTTGAAAAGCAGAGAAAACGTATTGGCTATGATAAGCTAGCATACTATGATTTAGGATTTTTGTTTAAATCTGGTAATGCAAAACCACATGGAACTGCAGATGAATTAGTAGAGTATGCAGTTAAGATGTATCATGAGATGTCACCTGAAACTGGTAAATTTATTGATGTTATGAATTCTAATCAGTTATGGGATCTTGTCAGTCGTCCTAATAAACAGATGGGTGGTTATGAGACTGAGATTTATGAGTATGATGTACCATTTATCTTCAGTAACTTTAATGGAACATCCGGTGACGTTGATGTTTTAACACACGAAGCAGGACATGCTTTCCAAGCATACTTATCAGATCAGATTGAATTAATTGATGTTAAATGTCCAACGATGGAATCTGCAGAAATTGATTCTATGTCTATGGAATTCTTTGCATATCCTTGGATGGAGTTATTCTTTAAGGAAGAAACTGAGAAGTATAAGTTCTCTCACATGGCTGGTACAATTACATTTCTTGCCATATGGTGCATTAGTAGACCATTATCAACATGAAGTGTATGAACATCCAGAAATGACACCAGCAGAGCGTAAGGCATGTTGGAGAAGATTAGAAAAGATGTATATGCCTTATAAGGATTATGAAGGTTGCGATATCTTGGAAGAAGGTACATGGTGGTACCAACAGGGTCATATTTTCGAAAGCCCATTCTACTATATCGACTACACATTAGCGCAAGTATGTGCGCACAGTTCTATATCCGTATGGATAAGAAGGATCCTACATACTGGGAAGATTACAAGAAACTATGAGACTGGGAGGTACATTATCCTTTACAAAACTTGTAAAGGAAGCAGGTATTCGTGTTCCGTTTGAAGAGGGAACACTGAAGGAAATTATTACTTACCTAGAAAATCATCTCAATAGAATTGACGATACAGCGTTATAAGGAAATGAAAAGGACTTGCATGCATGCAAGTCCTTTAGTTATTTATAAAACAGCATTTAAAGAATTCTTTTTGTACGTTCACTCTTTGGGTTTGTAAAGATTTCTTCAGGAGCTCCTTGTTCTTCAATCTTACCGTTATCCATAAAGATTACTCGATTCGCAACATTTCTTGCGAAATTCATTTCGTGTGTAACAAGAATCATTGTTAATCCTTCTTCTGCTAGCTGTTTTGATGACTGCTAGTATTTCGTTTACCATTTCTGGGTCCAATGCGGAAGTAGGTTCATCAAACAACATGATTTCTAGTTGCATACATAGTGCACGAGCAATTGCGACACGTTGTTTTTGTCCTCCGGATAATCTTCTGACATCTGCATTTGCAAAATTCTTGCATACCTACTTTTTCAAGATAATATAATGCAGTTTCTGTGGCTTTCTGTTTAGAGACTTTCAGTACTTTTAACTGTGGCATAATGCAGTTATCAATGACAGAATAATTGGCAAAGAGATTGAACTGTTGGAAACACATACCGACACGTTTACGGAACTGGTTAACGTCCTTTTATAGAAAGTACATCTTCACCAAACACATGAATCATTCCGCTATCAGGAGTTTCTAATAAGTTAATACAACGAAGCAATGTAGATTTTACCTGAACCAGATTTACCAATTAGACAAACAACTTCGCCTTGATTGACAGAAAAGTCAACGCCTTTTAGTACTTCTAATGGACCGAAACTTTTTATGAATATCTTTTAATTTCTACAAGTGGATTATACATTCTGACGTTTCCTTTCTATCATTCTTTTCCACTGAACTGCATTTGTTCAGGTGTTGTGACACTTTGTGGAAGGCTCGAACTAGTTTGATTTAATTTCTTTCAATTGCATTTAAGATTATTGAAGTAACTGTTGATAGGATTAAATAAATCAGTGCTTCGATAAAAATATGTTTCTGAGAATTTGTAGTTGTGCCTGCAATAGATTTTGCTTGGAACATCAGTTCTGTAATTGAGATAATCATCAGTACAGATGAGGTCCTTAATGTTTACAATAACATTCATTACCGATAGAGGGAAATGCATTACGAATTGCCTGTGGCAAGATGACATTTAACATTGCTTGCCCATTTGATAGACCAAGAGAACGTGCAGCTTCCATCTGTCCCGGTCGACCGACTGAATGCCTGAACGTATAATTTCTGACATATATGCACCTGTGATTAATGGAATAACAAAGATAGCTGCTTGAAGATTGGTCCAGTGAATGAGCATTTAATAGCGCATAGTAAATAAATACTGCTTGAACCATCATTGGAGTACCACGGAAGATACCAATATAAATACTTGATAGTACTTGGAAAATCTTCTTTAGAATTTTTACAAAGATAGGGGATGTACGATCTACTTTTACAGCACGTAAACCACCAATGAATAAACCAATCACAAGACCAATAATCGTAGCAGATAAGGCAACGATGAGTGTAGTTTGAATACCTAGTAATAGACTAGGCCAATAGCGTATCACTAACGTGATAATAGTATTAATGAATTCCATTATTTGCTTACCGCCGGTTGTCTTTTAACTGCTTCTAACATGATTTGTTGACGTTCATCTTCAGAAATAGAATTCAATGCTTTTTGGATCTTATCAAGTAATTCTGTATTGCCTTTCTTAACCGCGATAGAAACAGATGTATCAGCTTTAAAGCCATGACCATCCTTGAATGTTACGTATGTTAAATCTGGATTAGAAGCTACGATTCCTTCAGCTACAGGAAGTTCTGCAGTAATCGCATCACAACCGTTGTTTAATAAGTCATTCACAAGGGAAGGATAGTTATCCATTGCAGTACCATGGTTAACACCTTCGATCTGATCGATGATTGTATCGTAAAGAGTGTTTAATTGGCCCTCAACTGTCTTTCCTTTAAGATCTTGGATATCTGTAATAGATGTGAAGTGAACTATCTTTACGTACAATTACAACTTCTTGACTAGTGTAGTATGGATCTGTAAAGTCAACAGACATCTTACGGTCATCTGTAGCAGTCATACCTGCAATGACCGCATCAATTTCGTTGTTTTGTAAACCTGGAATTAAGTTATCCCAGTCATATTTTACAACCTCTAATTCCATACCCAATGAATCCGCAACCTTCTTTGCGATTGCGACATCATAGCCATCGCAATAGTCTACTGTTGAAATCTGTTGTGTGTATTCATTTCGCAGTTGTTGTAGACCAGTTGAATGGAGCATAATTGCATTCCATACCTACTGTTAACTTATGATTGTCATGTGTTTCTTTTTGTGGATGCTGAACCACAACCTCGTAGTAATACAAGTGATAATGCTGCTACTGATACTTTTCTAATCATGCTCATAAATATTCTCCTATAAATAAAACCCGTATGCTATCACATACGGGTTCTGTGTCCATAAGTCATAGCGCCACTTCATTTCCATGAAGGAGTGATATAGATGTTCTCTATATCCCCACGAGATAAACTTGCCAGTTTACACGTTCGGCGACGGTTACCTTTCATACATATCATAGCTTGCCAGCTCCATGCATTACTCTTTTGCGTCGCTACCTCTATTCGGTTTTTATTGTTTATATGTTCTTACATTTGAAATTGAATGTCAAGTTATTTGTTTGATTTCTCCCATTCTTCGCCTTTTGATCCATAGTTTAATTTGTTCTTGATTCGATAGGGAAGTTAAGAAGTTCTTTTTGCGAATGGATAGGTTTGGTAAATACTCGCAAGTAATTCTTTTGTGTCTTGGCGCTTTGTAAAGCCGTCATTAGGACAGGTGCTCTTAACAATTGGCAATTGTTCTTGTCTAACAGTATTTTTGATTTCATCCTCATAGACATATACAAACGGACGGATGAAACCCATACCAGAATTTTTTAGATACATTGCAGGTGTGAAAGTCGAGATACGTCCTCCATAGATCATGTTCATAAAGAGGGTTTCGATTGCATCATCTGCATGGTGGGCAAATGCAGTTTTATTGCAGTTGTATTCTTGTGCTGCTTTAACGATTGCTCCTTTTTTTAGGGTAGAGCAAAGAGAACACTGGATATTTCCATTTTTCTTGTTAGGGTGTAACTGTAAAATATCATAGAGTTTTGTTGGGTAGTCAACATATTCAATATCATATTCCTTCATAAACTTACGTACTTCTGTAAAGTCCATATCAGAAAAGCCCATCTCAAGATGTATTCCAATTACGGAAAATTCTTTCCCACTTATACGCTTTGCGGCTTTTTGGTAAATAGATAATGCATATAATAGTAAGATACTATCTTTCCCACCTGAGACGCTGACACAAATACGGTCTCCATTTTGGATTAAGTTATAATCTGTATCTGCTTTATAGATAGCACCAATAATCTTTTTTTAATGACATAATTTAAGCTCCTCAAACTTTGCTATTATATCATGATGTTGCTATAATATTAACGCAATATGGATGCAGTAATACTACTAAACAAACCGGCTGGAATGACATCATTTGATGCTGTTGCCAAATGCCGTAGGATATTTCATGAACGTAAGATTGGACACACAGGGACACTAGACCCTCAAAGTCTGGCTCACATGATTATTTTGCTTGGTAAATATACCAAGCTTTTTACCATCATTGTGTAAAGAACCATAAAAAGCATATCAAGCTACATTAAAACTTGGTGAGATGACAGATACTGAAGATATCTGGGGAACAATTATTAATACAAAGACTCCATCAATCCATACAGAAGCGGAAATTGATAACGCAGTTCAATCCTTAACTGGTGATATTTTACAAGTTCCACCAATGTATTCAGCACTCAAAAAAGATGGTAAGAAACTATATGAGTATGCACGTCAAGGAATTGAGATTGAGCGTGAAGCTAGACCTGTACATATCTCTACACTAGAAGTAGAAGATTGATGAAACCAATTATCGAATGAACGCAGTGGTATCTTCGGGTACATATATTCGCACATTAATTACGGACTTTGGAAAACAATTAGATGAACTTGCAATTATGTCATCATTAATCCGTACTAAAATAGAACATCTATCCCTAAAGGATGCTTGTACATTTGAAGATTTAGAATCTGGTGTCTCATTCTTATCTCCAATGCAGGTCATTGATCCAACATATAAGATTGTTGAAACGGATCGAGTGATGGATATAAAAAATGGTAAGCGTATCAAATTAGATATCTTTGATCCACAAGTTATCTTTACATCTAATGGTGAGTTGCTTGCGGCGTATGCATTGCAAGAAGATGGATTGTATCATTGTTTAAGAGGTTTATTTTAATGCGTGTAATCAATATCGGAGTTCATACAGTACAAAAATATCAAAATCCAATGTGTGCTTGCATTGGATATTTTGATGGTATGCACTTAGGTCATCAAGCTTTGGTAAAAGCGACAGTAGCTCTTGCACGAAAACATAGCTGTGAATCTGCACTAATCACATTTGAACCAGACCCATGGGTAACTATCAAAGGGCTAAAAGATGTAAAAGCATATCACCACCATGACAAAGAATTAATCGTGCAGTTGAGCTCGGGAATTCAAAACATTATCATTTTAGATTTTTGATAAAGAGATGAGTGAACTTTCACCAACTGATTTTTATTCATAAGACTCTTGCAAAAAGTTAAATTTGAAGGGTATCGTTTGTGGTTTTGATTTTCACTATGGATTACATGGAGCAGGTGATTGTAATACACTAAAAAGAAGAGACAGATTATGATGTCGTTGTTGCTAGATGCGGTTGAAGATGAAGAGGGTAAGATTTCTAGTACACGTATCTGTGATGCGATAGTGCAAGGTGATATGCCAGCGATAAAAAGATGCTAGGACAGTATTATAGCCTTGAAGGTATTGTGCGTCGTGTCATCAACAAGGCAGATTAATGGGTTTTTCCGACGGCGAATATCGACTACTCGGATGAATACTTGTTACCAAAAGAGGGTGTGTATGCAAGCATGGTGAAATTGATCATCATGTGTATGGCGCAATGACGAACCTTGGGCATAATCCAACATTCAATACTTGTAGAAGTTATCTTTAGAAACATATATTATTGGATATAATGGAACTCTGTATGGAAGAATTCTAAAGGTACAGTTGTTAGAATACTTACGTCCTGAGATTCGTTTTTAAGAGTCGTGAAAATTTAATTTTGCAACTTGAACAAGATGTTAGAGACATTAAGAAAATATTATTAAAGTATGAATGAATTATTTTTAGAACGAATGAAAAAGAAATGCTAAAGGATGAATATCCGGCATATCTAAAAATTAAATGATCCAGCACGAAAAAGGGATACGTATTAATACTCTTAAGATTACACCGGATGATGCGAATACAAATTTTGATTTAGAAAAGAGTCCATTTGCAAAAAAATGGATATTACGCAAATATAAAAAGTGGAGTAGGTTTTACGCCGAGCATATGGCTGGATTCTTTATATTCAAGAACCCTAGTGCAAGTTCAGCAGTTACAATTTTAGATCCTAAGCCAGGTATGAAGGTTTTAGATAGTGTGCAGCTCCATGCTCAAAATCAACACAGATTTCTGAAATGTTAGAACAAGAAGGTTTACTTGTAGTAAATGAGATTCATCCTACTCGAGCACGTGTACTTTTAGAGAATATCGAACGCTGTGGTAGTGCTAATACAATTGTATTGAATAATGATCCCAAAGATATCTCTAAAGCTTTTCCAGAGTTTTTTGATATGGTACTCTGTGATGCACCGTGTTCTGGTGAAGGAATGTTTCGCAAAGAAGATCAAGCAGTAGAACAATGGAGTCTAGAGAATGTACAAGCATGTGCTGTGCGTCAATCGGTATCTTAGATGAAGCTATATAAGTGCTTAAAGCGTGGAACCATGGTTTATAGTACCTGTACATTTGCAATGGAAGAAAATGAAAGTGCATGATAAAATTTATGCAAGAACATCCAGATATGCACCTAGTTCCAATTGAAGTCGATTTTGGTAGAAAAAGCATTTGATCTTGGGAGTCATACTGATTACGCAAGAAGAATTTTTCCGATGGATGGTGGAGAAGGTCATTTTATTGGTGAAACTTTATAAAGATGGTGAACTTACAGAATCAACAAAAAGATCATGCAATCGCAACCATTACCAAAGGAGGCTAAAGATTTCTTCGATACATTCTTTGTAAAGCAATATCCATGATTATTTTGTAAAATGACAAGGTATATGGCGGTATTCAACCATTCTATGAAGTTGGTAAAACTGCCATTTACTACGACACCGAGGTTTTCTCTTTGGGGAAATAGAAAAGAATCGCTTTACACCAAGTCATTCACTATTTATGTCAGCCTACACAAAATTTAAAAATATAATCAATTTAGAAGAAGATACTCTACGATATATGCGAGGAACAATTAAATCTTTCTTGTAAGAAGGGGATGGTACGCAGTGTGCTATCATGGTGTTGTGATAGGCGGTGCTAAAGTGATGGTACTGCTTTAAAGAATAAATATCCATTTACGTTTTACGATGAAGGATGAATCCATGAAATTAGACTTATTTTCTTTTATTGATGAAACGATGGCATATTATATAAAAGTAAGAGTGCGATATACCAATACGCAGAGGAAAAGTTAAACAAATTCTTTTCGGATGAATTTTTAAATGGAGAAGATCCAGTTATTTCTTTTACGTTCTAGAATCAAAGCGGAAGATAGTTTTAAAAGAGAAATTGATTCGAAATCAATTCTATCTTCAATACAAAGCTGTAAGGATGCAATCTCTCACTTAACTGATTTAATTGGGATTACGATGCAATGTCGTTTTATTCGTAATGGATCAACTATATAAAAACGTTATTTAATAAATTTACACGAATGAAGGGAACACCTTACTTTGTGGCAAATCATGATGCAGACATTTTTATTGATTTAAGTGTTTTTCAGCCGCAGATACAGCGGAATGGTTTTACGATTTATCGAATAGATGGTTATTACACTTTTAACGATGAAATCATACGTTTCGAATTACAGATTAAATCACTTGTGCATGCGTTTTGGAGTGAAATTGAACATGAAGTTGTCTATAAAAATCCTGATTTTATACTTTATGATCAATTTAATAAAGACATGTTAGGCGCGATACGTGATAACTTAGATGTCGTTGATAGACAACTTGAAATCATGTATGACGAGATTAGTCATCAAAGCAAGCAGACCCAGATTGGTATGGATGAAGTTGGCTTTAAACAGTTTGTGGCACGTAGTATCAATGAATTAGTGAATCGTAAGATGAGAGAATCAGTTGGGTTTACATCTGACTTTAAGAAGTGCTCTGCAATGATTGCACAGTATGTGTATGTTCGTGACTTCATCAATGGAGAACACAATAAAGAAAGAATGATGGATTATCTAGAAACGCCTCAATATGCTTGCGACTAGTAAACTTGATTTATCAGAAGAGATTCATCTTGAAAGAGAACATCAAACCAATGATGAATTCTGTAGAATCTTTGCGAAATATTGGCAAGAACAGTTAAACTCGAACTTCCAATGGCACATATTCTTTGCAATGTTATTCAGTATACAGCCAGGTAGTAATATTGATGATTTCACAGATTTCTGTATCATCATCAAACGTTTACTCATTGAACCAAATTGGTATCGTAACACATTCAAACAGTTTGATGATGACAGCACTGCAATCCAGAATGAATTAGAACTCGTTTTAGCTAACGCACTTGTAGCGATAGATGATATTGAAATTGTTCATGAAGATAAGGTGTATTTGTGTATGCAAACATTCCGCCATTACGTGACACAATTAGAGAATGAATATGATGATTACAAAGAATTCATAGAGTACTATGACAAAAACAAGTTAGAACTCGCTAGGGTTAATTTCGGATCATTTCATTGAACCTGATATTTTTGTTATAATAGACTAGTAAATGAAGAGGTGAATAACATGGCACAAGATTATGTTGTTTTTAAAATGAGAGAAACGAAAATGGCTAATAGCTATTAACAAGACAGTATTTAAGTCAATTGCAGAAATCAGCATTGATGATATTGAAAATGCAATTCGTGTACTACAGGCACGCTTTACAAAGCCTTTAACTGTAAAGGTAGATGACAACCAATTACACATCACTGCAGATATTAAAGTAGTATGGCGCCAATGTAGCTGCTACAGTGAATTAGTACAGAATAAGATATGCGAGAATATCTGCTTTTCATGACAGGATTTAAGCCTGTAGATGCTGACGGTAACTGTGCTGATTTTGAAATCTAGTATTGACATTTATAAGAAACTTTAGTTAAATAGTATAGGAATTTGAAAAACGGAAAGAGGAGCACTGCTTCTCACCTGATATCCACGGATCTTGGGTATATGCCGAGATGATCAAAATGATTATTTTAGCAGGTGCACCCTGTACCTGCTTTTTAAATTTATAGGAGGTTTACTTTGGGTAAAATTAAGAATAACAAAAACAGAAGACCAGAGTCACATGACATGGTTAATGACGACATTCATTTCAAAGAAGTACTAGTAATTGGTCCTGATGGGGAACAACTTGGCACAATGTTACGCCGTGAGGCTTTAGAAAAAGCATACAGTATGGAACTTGATTTGATGTGTGTTGCGCCGAATGCGCCAGTTCCGGTATGTAAGATTCTTGACTATGGACGTTACCACTTTGGAAGATCAAAAGAAGCAAAGGGAAGCTAAGAAGAATCAACATGTTACAGAGGTTAGAGGCGTTACGTCTTTCTCAGTTATTGATCAACATGACTTTGAAACGAAATTAAAGCGTTCAAGAGAATGGATTGAAGATGGCCAAAAAGTTCGTATCGATATGCGCTTCCGTGGTCGTATGATTACAAGACAGGAAGTTGGCCGTGATGTTTTAAACAAGTTTACTGAGCAAATTTCAGATATAGCAGATGTAAGTAAATCCGCCGCTATGGAAGGTAATACATTATCTGTTGTATATTCACCAAAAAAAGGTAAGTAAAGGAGAATACTATGAAAGCTAAAAAGCAAGAAAGCCAAAGAAGATCAAAATGAAAACAAAAGAAGACCTTCGCTAAGCGTAGCAGTTTACAGCAACAGGCAAGTTGAAGGTACAGCACAACTTCGTATCACACTTTGCAGCAAACAAGACACACAAGCAGAAGATGCATTTAGCTAAGTCTGCAACTGCACACAGTTCCGATTTAAAGCGTACTAGACAGTTGTTGCAAGGTTAATTAGGAGGTAAAGAAGATGAGAGTAAAGGGATCAACACCTACACGTAATAGACGTAAAAAAGTATTAAAGCTAGCTAAGGGTTATTTTGGAAGTAAACACTACTTTACAGAACAGCCCATGAGCAAGTGATGCGTTCTCTCCGTTATGCATATATCGGAAGAAGACAGACTAAGCGTGAAATGCGTAAGCTTTGGATTGCTCGTATTAACGCAGCAACAAGACAGTATGATTTATCATACAGCCAGTTCATGCATGGTCTTAAGTTAGCAGAAATCAACGTTAATCGTAAGATGCTTTCTGAAATCGCTATTCATGATGAAAAGGGATTTGAAGCATTGGTTGATGCAGCTAAGAAGGCATTAGCTAAGTAAGAACTTTAACCGATTTCTATGAAGTCGGTTTTTTATGAGAAAAGGGATGGTATCACTTGGATATCATCCCTTTAATGAATTATTGTTCAAGTTGCTTAATTGATAATTCTAGACGGCGAAGAGTTTCTTCTTTACCAAGGATAGAACTGATTTCAATTGCACCACCTGGTGTAAACTGCATACCTGTAATTGCTAGACGTAATGGGAATAGAACTTGTCCATTCTTCATTTCTAACTTAGTAGGTAAGGCAAGTAATGTTGCGTGTAACGCTTCTTCAGACCAATCTTCTTGATTCTTTAAGGTTTCATAGGATGCTTGTAAGGACTTTAGAGCGATAGTAGGGGTCTGTCTTCATCTTCTTATTAATGAATAATTCATTGGAATAAGAAGGAAAGTTATCAAAGAATGTTAACATCTCTGGAATTTCAGCTAAAGTTTGAGCACGTTGTTGTAAGATAGCAGCAATTTGTCTACGGTTAAAGTTACCTTTTACTGCTTCATCAATATATGGGGTTACTAACTTCTCGTAAGAATCTAGGTCCATATTTCTTAACCACATACCATTAACCCATTTAAGTTTTTCGGGATCAAAGATGGCACCGGAAGTACCAATATGTTTTACATCAAATGCTTGTACTAACTCGTCAAGTGTGAAGATTTCGCGATCTTCCGATGGAGACCAACCTAATAAAGCAATGTAGTTTAAGATAGCACCCGGTAAATAACCTTTAGCCACTAAATCCTGGAAGGATGCGTCACCGTTACGCTTAGATAACTTGGAATGTTCGTCCTTCATAACTGGTGGACAGTGAATATATCTTGGTATATCCCAATCAAATGCATTATAGATTAAGTTGTACTTTGGAGTTGATGACAGATACCATACCCACGTACAATATCTGTAATGCCCATTAAATAGTCATCAATAACGTTAGCAGTTATAAGTAGGGAAGCCATCACTCTTAATTAATACCTGTTCATCTAATGTATTATTTTCAACAGTGATTCGTCCAAATACCTCATCATCAAAGTATGTTGTTCCTGTTTCAGGAATTGTTTGACGAATAACAAACTTTTCGCCAGCTTCAATTCTTGCTTCACATTCTTCGACGGTTAATAACTTACATGGATCATCAAACTTAAAGGATTCACCACGAGCTTCCTGTAGTTCACGTTGCGCTGCAATTAATTCTTCATCGCAGAAGCAATAGTGCGCTCCACCACGTTGAATCAGTTCTTTCGCGTATTTGAGATATAGACCGCTACGTACACGTTCAGATTGTAAAGCCGTATGGTCCAAAGTCACCACTCATTATCTGGTCCTTCAATCGTGTTTTAGACCACAAAGCTTTTTAATGCGTCAGGTAAATAATATCTGTGGCACCTTTCTTACCAGTGAGACGACCTGATCAGCATCTCGATAGCGAAGGATATAAACACCTTCTCGTGATCTTTTTCGCAACTAAGATGCATATACTGCAGTACGCAAATCACTCACAGGCGTATATAGCCGTGGTGTAGGACTTGGAAAATCTTTGTTCTAACAGCCATTGTAATACTCTTATTCTTATTTATTTTAATACGCTTTTTATGTATTTATAACAATGCAGAAAGATAATATTAAATGCGTAATTAGACGTTTCCTTGTTAAACCTCAATTATTTTTGAAAGTTCCTCTTTGATTTTATTGTTGGTGAAGGTTCCCTTTTTAATATGATGTCTTTAGAGATGGTGCTGGCAGTTTCTAGAAAGGAGGCAATCATATGGTTGCCAGCGGTTATAAACATCTATCTTTAGAAGAACGTAAATCTATAGAAGTTCTATTGAATCATTCCGACATCAAACTAAAACAGATAGCACTTTCTATCAATCATTCACCGAAATGCGTACGTGAAGAAATCAAAGCACACAGGGTTGTACGTATCCACTCGAATAAGACAAACAAATGCGGTAGGCAAGATTCTTGTAAGAAACATCGCCTATGCACATATTGCATAAGCGGTGATTGTAAGTCTTGTAAACACAAGGACTGCAACAAGCTATGTGATGAATTCGTCTCATATCCCGTTTGCGAGAGAATAGAGCGATTCCCTTATGTCTGTTCAGGTTGTCCAGACATACATAAATGCCATCTTCCCAAGTACTTCTATATAGCACGAATAGCACAGGACAAATATACGCAAGACAAATTAGAATGGAGGTCTGGCCCTCGCAAGAGCGAAGCAGAAATGAAATCTATCGTGGAGGCATTTCAAAATAATATTCCTAAAAAACAATCCATCGATACAATCATCCATACTAACGACTTGAATATATCTACCTCTACTGCATACAGATACATTCGTTATCACCAGATTCCAGGAATCGCAAACATCGACCTAAAACGTCAGGTACGATATACACAGCGAAGTTCTTCAAGGCATCATCCTATATCGATTGACTATGATTTCCTCGAAGGTCGCAAATACAAGGACTTCCTAGCAGCCCTAGAAACAGCAGGACCGGATGTAAACGTATGGGAAATGGATACGATTATCGGGAAAAAAGAGAGCGATGAGAAGTGTGTACTGAGCCTGTTACACAGACGTTCCAATCTTCAGTTATATTTTCTCTTACGACACAAGAACATGTTTGAGGTAATGTATCTATTCGATACTATAAAAACTTTCTTGGGTATCGAACTATTCAGAGAAACATTTACTATCATACTCACCGATAATGGCACTGAGTTCCATGACCCACTATCGCTTGAGACAGACCCAGAAACGGGAGAGAAACTCATTAGTATCTATTTCGCAAGACCTAGGCGCTCTGATGACAAAGGTAAATGTGAAAAGAACCATGAGCACTTCAGAGAGAAGATTCCAAAAGGATACAGTATGAACGGACTTACAAAACACGACATCAATTTCGTATCAAATCAGGTAAACAATTATGTACGTAGGAAGTTAAATTACCAATCACCCTACATCATTGCCAAGCTAGTACTAAATGAAAAGGTGTTAGAACTAAACCGCCTACATTCCATTCCACCCAAGGCAGTTGATCTAACACCTATCCTCCATTAGCATCAGGCACTGACAGCACCATCTCTTTATATTCAAAGGAGCTTTCAAGAGAAATTCAAAAATTTTTAGTTGAAAGTATACTTTTCGATGCGGTCAAAAATGCCCAATATCTATTTAGATTATAGCTTAAAAATGTATCAATTCAAAACCCACAAAAAGGAAAAGCACCCCAATTAGAGGG